>ERZ827363.12-NODE-12-length-209963-cov-19.559393_pt1 | contig 209963 bp, 207 predicted proteins | sample MGYA00519776_ERZ827363 | MGnify/ENA primary metagenome ERZ827363 (study PRJEB31778, sample SAMEA3449288) | human gut metagenome | biome: human gut; feature: human-associated habitat; material: faeces | place: United Kingdom | collected 2010/2012 ... | reverse complement strand
AAAATCGAGGAAAAAGTGGCAAAAAAGTTTGTAGCAATGACTTGACATCCTCGGGTGCACTTTGTTTAAAAGATAGTTTTTAAGAGAAAACAGAGATTATTAATTATTGTTCAGACTCCTATTTTATGATAGAGTAAAAACTATGAATTTATTAAGGGAGTGGAGATTTTAATATGAAAAATAAGAAAGCTATAACTTCTATAATATTTGCAGGAGTATTGATGATTATTGCAGTGATATTTAAAGATAATATGTCTAGGTTAGTAAATTATGTTATTTGTTTTTTAGGAGTTATTTTGACAATAGCAGGTACATATATTGAAAAAAAGTCTTTATAGATAAAAATGCTTATGCATTGATTGGTAGTTAAAAGAAAGTGTTCCCGCTTTTCTTTGCTTTCATACCTTGACAATGCATAAAACTTATTATATAGTTAACTCAATTAAAGACAATTTATTTCCAGTAAGAGGGAGTAGTTCGCAGTGGAAACTGTTATGCTTTTCGTCATCACGTTTTAATACCGGGAAGCATATTGAAATAGGAACGAGACTTTTGCCGTACTTTTTGTGTACGGTAAAGGTCTCGTTCTTTTAATTATAAAAAGAGTTGTTAATGTTTAAAAGAATGAAAAATACGGAAGGATAATTTATAAGGAAAGGAAAAAATATGAGTGGCAAAAATGTAATTGAAACCGCAAAAAAGAAAAGTGGAATAACCATTTTTCTGGAACAATTTAAGGATTTACTTGTTGCTATACTTGTAGTGGCTGCAATTGTTTCAGCAATTTCAGGAAGTGTAGACAGTACCGTAGTAATAATAGTTGTTCTTATAATGAATGCAATTATAGGAACTATAGAACAGGTAAAGGCCAACAAATCCTTAGAAAGTCTGAAAAAACTGTCCCCTACTAAAGCAAAAGTATTAAGAAATGGTGTGTTGGAAGAAATCAATTCAGAGGATATCGAAGTAGGAGATATTCTTGTACTTGAAGCAGGTGACATGGTAGTGGCTGACGGAGACATAATTGACAATGGCTTCTTACAGGTTAATGAAAGTTCTCTTACAGGAGAAACTACTGCCGTTGATAAAACTGACAGAGTATATTCCAGCAGCCTTGTAACTTTTGGAAGGGCTAACGTAAAAGTTACTGAAATAGGAATGGACACGGAGATTGGAAAGATTGCTAAGTTAATGAAGGATGCAGGGGAAAGAAAGACACCTTTGCAAATTAGTCTTGATAACTTTAGCAAAAAGCTGGCAATGCTTATTACTATTATAAGTATAGTCGTTTTTGGTATTTATGTAATAAGAGGAGAAAGAATAATAGATGCATTAATGCTTGCCGTTGCATTGGCAGTTGCAGCTATTCCTGAAGCGTTAGGGTCAATTGTTACAATAGTACAGGCTATAGGAACCCGGAAAATGGCCAGTGAAAATGCTATTATAAGAAAGTTAAAGGCAGTTGAAAGTCTGGGATGTGTTTCTGTTATCTGCACTGACAAGACGGGGACATTAACCCAAAATAAAATGACTGTTCAGAAAATTTATATAGACGGTAAAGTGATTGAACCAAGGGATATAGAATTAGATAATAAGTTACACAGATACTTGTTATATGATGCAATTTTATCTAACAACTCTGTTATAACAGAGGACAAAAAAATCGGTGATCCAACAGAATATGCATTGCTGGATATGTTAAGGAAAATCGATGGCGAAGTTAAAGTGGACGAAAATGTTGTTAGAGATACAGTGGAAAAAATTGACGAGATACCATTTTCATCAGAGAGAAAAATGATGAGCGTACAGTGTAAATTGTCTGGCGAAACAGTATTGTTGACAAAAGGAGCACCGGATATTCTTCTTGGCAGATGTAAGTATATAAGAACAAAAGATGGGATATCTGAACTGAAAAACAAAGGAGAAATATATAAGGCAAATGAAGAATTTGCCAATAGTGGGGAGCGGGTTTTGGCATTTGCATATAAAGTTACAGATGAAAAATTATCGGAGAACAGTGAAAATGATATGATTTTCCTTGGTTTAATTGCAATGATAGACCCACCAAGAGAAGAGACAATAAAGGCTGTTGCAGATGCAAAGATGGCAGGTATTAAAACTGTTATGATTACCGGAGACCATATATTGACGGCAAAAGCCATTGCAAAGAAAATTGGAATCTATAAAGAGGGAGATAATGCCCTGACCAGAGAAGACATTGATAATATGAGTGATGAAGAACTGGAAAATGTAGTTGAAGATACTACCGTATATGCCAGAGTTTCACCGGAAAACAAAATCAGAGTTGTAAAGGCGTGGCAGTCAAAGGGGCATATAACCGCTATGACCGGTGATGGTGTAAATGATGGTCCGGCACTAAAAAGAGCAGACATAGGGGTTGCCATGGGCATAACGGGAACGGAAGTGGCAAAAGAAGCCGCAGACATGATTCTGGCAGACGATAATTTTGCTACAATTGTCAAGGCGGTAGCTAACGGAAGAAATGTATACAGAAACATAAAAAATGCAATACTATTTTTGCTATCGGGTAATATGGCAGGAATTATGGTTGTACTTATTACCTCGTTGCTAGGCTTGCCAATTCCATTTACCGCAGTACATTTGTTATTTATGAATTTACTTACAGATTCCCTACCGGCTATTGCAATTGGACTTGAAAGGGCTGATTCCAGTCTTTTAATGGAAAAGCCAAGAAGCAGTAAGCAAAATATATTATCAAAGGATTTCATAACTAATGTTTTGGCACAGGGTGGGCTGATTGCGATTACAACATTGGCAGCTTATTCTGTGGGATTAAGTACAAATAGTATGTTTGCAACAACATTTGCTTTTGAAACATTGACAATTGCACGGTTATTTCATGGATTCAACTGCCGTGGAAAATTCTCAATATTTAAACTTAAGCTTAATACAAATATGTATAGTATAGGAGCGTTTGTTTTGGGAATTTTATTTATAGCCCTTGTAAGTTTTCTTTCCATAGGCAGAAGATTATTTGAAATTGCACCATTAAATATAGAAAACTTTATGTTGATAATTCTGTTTGCAATAATTCCTTCAGTAATTATTCAAACCTGCAGACTTATAAAAGAACATAAAAAATAAATATTGGTTAAGGATGAAAAATTGGTTATACTATAATTACAGAAAAACAAAGGAGGTTTTAGTATGTCAGTTATTGAAGTAAATAAAGATAATTTTGAGGAAGAGGTACTTAAGTCAGATAAAATTGTATTAGTAGATTTCTTTGCAGACTGGTGTGGACCATGCAAAATGCTTAGTCCAATTGTAGAACAGGTTGCAAATGAAAACGAGAATATAAAGGTTTGTAAGATTAATACAGACACTGAACCGGTATTGGCATTTGAATATAAAATTATGAGTATTCCGACATTAATTTCTTTTAAAGATGGAGTTCTCTATAAAAAATCAATTGGCTTAGTGTCAAAAGATGAAATATTAGATCTTGTAAAGTAGACATTACATTTTTATCAATTTTAGTATGTAGAATAAGAAAATGGAGAATGATATGGTAAAGAAATATGACATTGCAATTATAGGAGCAGGTCCGGCGGGACTTTCAGCTGCAATATATGGAACAAGGGCAGGAAGAAGTGTTGCGGTCTTTGAGGGTAAAAGTTTTGGGGGACAGATAATTAATACTCCTGAAATTGAAAATTATCCGGGAATAGAAAGAATTTCCGGGGCGGAATTTGCAATGAATCTTTACAATCAGGCAGTTAGCCTTGGAGCTGAATATATAAATGAAAAGGTTATAGAGGTTGAAGATGGTCCTAAAAGCAAAAGGATTGTAACAAATCATGGTGAATATGAAGCAAAATCTGTTATAGTTGCCACCGGTGTAAAGAAAAGACCATTAGGCCTTGAACACGAGGAAGAACTTATAGGAAGAGGTATTTCTTACTGTGCTACCTGCGACGGTGCTTTCTTTAGAGGAAGAAATGTTGCAGTTGTCGGTGGAGGAAATACAGCACTTGAAGATGCTATGTTTTTGTCAAATTATTGCAACAGGGTTTATCTTATTCACAGAAGGGATACTTTCCGTGGTGAAGGCAAAAATGTCGAAAATGTAAAAGAAAAGGACAACATTAACGTTATTTATAACAGCATTCCCGTAAGACTTATATATGATGATGTATTAGAGGGAATGGAAATAAAAAATGTTACTAACAGTGAAGTGACAAAAATTGACGTTGATGGTGTCTTTGTGGCAATAGGGCAGATTCCTGACAGTGAAATATTTAAGGACTTACTGAAAACTGACCCTTCAGGATATATTGTTGCTAATGAGGACTGCAAAACAAATATAGAGGGAATTTTTACAGCAGGAGACTGCAGAGAGAAAAATATAAGACAGCTGGCTACTGCGGCAAGTGATGGAGCTGTTGCGGCAATTAATGCCTGCTCATTTATAGATGAAAATTACAGATGATATGGAGAAAACTATGGAACAGGAAAATAAGAAAACAATTTTGGTTGTTGAAGATGAAGAAAAATTAAGAAAAACAGTAGCTGATTTTCTGGCTCTATATGAATACAACGTAATAGAAGCTAAGGATGGAGAGGTGGCAATTTCACAATTTGAGAAATACATTAATGAAATTGATTTGATTTTGTTGGATATAATGCTGCCTGTAACAGATGGGCAGGAGGTTTTAAAGCAAATACGTGAGGTATCTGAAGTACCGGTTATTATGATGACTGCAAAATCCGGGGATTACGAGCAGATAAAAAGTTTTGGAAACGGTGTTGACGATTACATTAAGAAACCTTTTATGCTGGCAGTTTTAAAGGCGAGAATAGAGGCTGTGCTAAAAAGGGTTGGAAAAAATGAAAGACTTGAGGAAATAACGGTAGGCAAAATAAGGCTTGAATGCAGTTCAAGAAAATTATATATAAATGGAGAATATATTGTTACGACTCCTAAGGAATTTGAACTTCTCTGTTATCTGGCAGAAAATCAGAATGTGACATTAAAGAGGGAACAGATTCTGGATGCTGTCTGGGGAGCGGAATATGATGGTACATACAGAACCGTTGATACAATAATAAAACAACTTAGAATTAAATTGGGAGAAGAATGTCAGTATATTAAATCAATATACGGTGTGGGATACATATTTGAGGTGTAGAATGTTAAAAACAATAAAAAGTAAAATGGTTCTTCTACAAACCATAAGTATATTAATAGTGTTGGGAATTCTGTTTATTATTTTTATGTCATCATATGATAAGTATTACTTTAACAGAAAAGAAGGTCTTATGGAGGAGGCTTTTAAAAAGTTAGAAAATATTAACATAGAACGGGATATAAATAATACAAATTTTATTGGGACTTATCAGGAATTGAAAATTAAGTTTTTAATTACAGACGAAAAGTTTAATGTTATATATGCAACAAGAATATATAATAAACCCGAAAATAATAAGAACAGCAAAGATGAGACTGAAAGACAATATAAAATGACACAGGAAGATTTAAATAAATTTTATGGGAAAAAGGTAACTAATAGAATTGTAACTAAATTGGACAGATACAGTACTGATTTTAAAACAAGAAATGGAGACCAGAGAGTTGCAGGAAGAGGGATAATACAGCAGAATGGACATAAGTATTATGTCTACATGTATGAACTAAAGGATGCAGCAAAAATTAAAATGTCTTATTTTAATATATTTTTTCTTTTTGTTTTGATTTTTGCATCCCTTGTTGGATTTGTTGTAGCAATTATAGTTTCAGGAAAAATCAGTAAACCAATAAAGCAGATTGAGGAAAACACGAGAGATGCCGTAAAGAGCGGGTACAAGATAAACATAAGCACAAATCAGGAATTCAAGGAACTGACAGGTCTTGCAGAGAGCATCAATACTATGATGGAAGAAATCCGGGCACAATTTTCTGAATTAGAATATGAATTGGAAAGGAAGACTAAAACTGAAAATCTCAGGCGACAGTTTGTTAATAATGTGTCCCATGAAATGAAAACTCCACTTGCCATAATTTCAAATCAGGTGGAAATGCTTGAATTATTAAAAGATGAAGAAAAAAAGAAGGAATATTGCCTATCAATTATCGAAGAAACAAATAATATGTCAGAAATGATTAATGACATGATATTTATTTATTCAATGCAAAGTGATGAAGAAACTTTAAGAGTCACAAAAGCAGATATTTGTGAATTAGTGGAATTTACGTGTAGAGACTATGACAAGTTATTTGATGCTAATAGAATTAAACTCCATGAAGAATATGATACAAACTGCTTTGCAAAAGTTAATGAAAAGTTTTTGACTCAGGCAGTAAGCAATTACATAAGTAATGCTGTAAAGCATAGTACTGAAAACGGAAATGTTTACGTAAGGGTTATTAATCAGGAGAAGTCAGTCAGAATTGAAGTACAAAATGAAGGACCTAACATTCCTGAAAATAACCGAAATTCTATTTGGGATATGTTCTATCAGGGAAATGATAATGAAACTTTAAATGGACAAAAAGGAAGTGGACTTGGGCTGTATCTTGTAAGGAGTATTGTAGAATTACATAATGGAAAATATGGATATAGCAATTTAGAAAAAGGTGTGAATTTCTATATTGAAATACCAAAAGAAAAATAGGTCATTATTTTTAAAAATCTATTGCAAACTCCGGACCATATGTGATAAATTAAATGGCGGTGCTTTTGGAAGACGTCGAAATATGTCGGCATTAAGGAAGAGCATTTGCAATAATTACGTTAGATTTAGGAGATAATAGATGATTAATATTAGTGATGCAACAGTCAAATACTCTGAAGCGGGGATTGGCAAGGCAAAAATGAAAATAGGAAAAATGTTTATTTTAGCATTTATGGCAGGTATGTTTATATCTTTAGCAGGAATGTTTTCAGTGATTGCCTCTGCAACAGTGGACAACCACTCATTACAAAAGTTGATTTCAGCTTTAGTTTTCCCGGCAGGACTTGCAATGGTAATAATTAACAGTACTGAGTTATTTACAGGAAACAATCTTATGATAATTTTCGTACTTGATAAACGAATTTCTTTTTGGGGAATGCTTAGAAACTGGGGCGTAGTATACATAGGAAATTTTGCCGGCTCACTTTTCGTGTCAGTGTTAGGAACAATGAGCCATGTATATGCAGCTTTTGATAAGCGGGCGGCTAAAAGTGCATTGATTACAGCTACTGCAAAATGTAATTTAGGATTTGAAGATGCTTTTGTAAGAGCAATATTCTGCAATATTTTAGTATGTATAGCCGTAATGATGGCAATGACAGCAGAAACATCAGCAGGAAAGATTGCTGCTTTGTATTTACCAATTGCATTATTTGTAGCCTGTGGATTCGAGCATAGTATTGCAAATATGGGCTATATCAGCAGTGGATTAGTTGCAAACAGCTTATATGGACATGTGGGTGTAGATATTACAGGACTTACATGGTTTAACTTTATATTTGCAAACCTTATTCCTGTTACCCTTGGTAATATTGTGGGAGGTCTTGCTACAGGAACATATTATTGGTTTACCGGAAGAAAAACGAAATAACAAACATTGTAAAAACAAGTTCCCAAACAAGAATTCCACCTTTTACGGAAAGAATTCTAAAATTATAGTTTTTGTAAATATAGCCAAAGAGCAGAAAACTAAGACATACACTGACAAAATAAATAATAAGGTCAATAACCAAATAATTTGTTTTTGTAAAGAAAGTGTATAAATAAAATAGAATAGGTATTGTAATCATACCAACAGATAAACCGCAAATTGCTGAAAAAAAGTAATTGCGGTTTTTTTTGCCATAAAGAAAATATCCTATGATAATCCATATAGTCATAGGAAAATATAAAAGCTTAAGATGCTCAAAAACACTTTCGTTAACAGGAGAAAAGATGCCAACAAGAGCATTTTTTCCAGACCATTCATAGAAAAAATGCTGGAGAGAACCAAATACTAAAGTGAAAATAATGCCTATAATAATATATTTATTAAATGATTTATGCATAATATACTCCTTAAATGTTTATAAATATATTATAGGAAAAATGAATGATAATTATTCTTAGTTACTAAATCTATTGGTATGAAAAAAGAGATTATCAGGTGAAAAACTGGTAAAAAATATGCAAGCTTAAGTTTATTAATTAAAAAGTTAAAAAAATTAAGCAAAAGCATGCATAAAACTTATTATATTTGTTCTCATATACACACAATATGCGTTGTATTATATGAACGGAAAAATAAAACATAAAACGAATACTAGGTTAAGTATGAAGAAACTTTAGGAAGGGGGTAAAAGTGAAAATTATTGAGTATGAAAAACAAATTATGTTTATTAGGCGAAAATAATTGACTTTTTATTATAAAGAAGTTATCATAATTCTTGCAGTAAATTAATCCAGTAAGGGCTAGTACTGGTTTCGACAGGGATTTGGAAGCTGGTGAAGCTATTCGCAGGTGATGCGTTAAATCACAAACTTAAAATTAAACGCTGAAGATAATTTAGCTTACGCTGCCTAGTTGCAGCTGTCACCGGTAGGTCTCCTACAGCCTGGCGGTTGGCATCGACTTTCGTAGGGAACCCTATTTGCAAAGCTTTGAGCATATAGGAGCAACATGAAGCTACTAAGGGTTAAAGGGTGTTAGTTCCCGTTAACTTGAGGGAATGTCAAATAACTGACTATGATAGTAGAAGAACGGTGGAAAGATTTTTGGACATGGGTTCGACTCCCATCTAGTCCACTAAAGCTGAACAAGTCGAACTCTGTATATGATATTATCGTATACAGGAATATGTTTTGTTTGGTGTATCGAAGAAAATAAAAGTAACGACATTGTATGTTACGAAAGTGATATACAGTGTCGTTATTTTTATGCTATAATGCGGATATGAATTTAACAAATCGGAATTTATGGAGGATAAAGCTGATGAACAACAAAAGGATAATTATAGGAGTCACTATCGGAATAATCGCAGCAATACTTTGGAGCGTTGTTTTTATAAATGTCTTAAATAGCATGGCTGGAATTGGAATCGGAATATGTCTGGGTATATCTTTTGGTATATCTGGCAGTCTTATTTTTTCAGACCTTACTCAGTGAGAAAACTCATTTTTTAATAGAAGTACTAACAATTTTTTGAACAATTGTCAATAAAAAAACACCTATACCATGGTTAAATACATTTCATTTTCATTAAGACCATATTTATCCATAATATAGGCGTATTTTTTCATTCAGTTAGTTGTATTACTATGATAAAACTATTTATCTGAATTACCTATTTGAAGATTTACTTCATCTTTGTCCTTGTTTACATCTGCATTTATATTAAGACTTTCTTTTTCCAAAGTATCTTTATTTACTTGGACTTTAACCTTCTTATCTTTATCCTTATAAATATAGTTTCCATTTTCAGTTTCTTTTAGTTTGGTTTTGTTGCCATTATTATCCGTTACAAATACCTGTATATGCTTTGCAATACCTGAACCTGTAGCTGCATATGATACAACATCAGATGTGGCAAATAAAGCTAATGCGACAAGGGCAACAGCGGCATAACGTATTTTAAATTTTCTGATTTTTTTATTTCTTACTTCCATATTTATCACCTTTCTCATACAGTCATCAGAAATATTAATTTCGTCAAACATCTTTTTATAATTATTCATCTAACCAATCTCCTTTCATGGTGTTTTTAATCTTTGCTCTGGCACGCATTAACCTGGTTTGAACTGTAGTTTCTTTTATATGTAAGATTTCAGATATTTCCCGTATGGAATATCCTTCATAATAATATAAATGAACCACTATTCTATATTTCGTATCCAAGCTCATTACTGTGTCATAAAGCATAGAGTTTTCATTATTTTCAAAAGAAAATTCGGCATCTGACACGGATTCATCCCAGGATATAATTCTTTTACGCCAAAAAGATGTACACATATTTTTCGATTCATTGATAGATACACGAATAAGCCATCTTTTTATGTGTTCGTTGTCTGAAAATGAACCTTTATGCTGCAACAGTTTTAAAAAGGTATTTTGAACAATATCCTCTGCGTCATATTTATTTTTGCAATAATTGTAGGCTATTTTGAAGACCATATTGGCATATTCCGTTACAAGTTGATTATACAATTGTGAGTCCACAAGATTTCCTCCTTAATGTGTTGAAAGATCTTTCTAATAATACAACAATTCAAACGGAAAAAATATCACAAAAAATTTTAAAACATTTGGAATGAATTTTTACGAATAATTAATGTTCATTAAATCGACACATATTTATTGTTTAATTATGATGAATACAATATAATTAGTGTAGCAGTTAAGGAGGTTCGTATGGAGCAGTTAAAGATATTAGTTGTAGATGATGAAGCAAGAATGAGAAAACTCGTAAAAGATTTTTTAGTCAGAAAACAATATACCGTTGTTGAGGCTGGAGACGGAGAAGAGGCAATAGAGTTATTTGTTAAAGAAAATGATTTTGATTTAATTATATTGGATGTTATGATGCCAAAAATGGACGGCTGGGAAGTTTGCAGGGAAATAAGAAAACTTTCAAAAGTTCCAATTATTATGCTGACGGCAAAAGGTGAGGAAAGTGACGAACTTCTTGGATTTGAACTGGGAGTTGACGAATACATAAGCAAGCCTTTTAGTCCGAGAATTCTTGTGGCAAGAGTTGATGCTATATTAAGAAGAACAAACAATATTGATCAGAACGAAATTGAAAAGGCAGGAGATATTGAAATTAATAAGGCTGCCCATATTGTTTCGGTTAAGGGAAAGCCTGTTGAACTTAGCTTCAAGGAATTTGAACTGCTTGCTTATTTTGTAAAGAATAAGGGAATTGCACTTTCAAGAGAAAATATACTGAACAATGTATGGAATTATGATTATTTTGGTGATGCAAGAACCATTGATACCCATGTCAAAAAATTGCGTAGTAAATTAGGAGAGTGCGGAAAATACATTTTAACTATTTGGGGCATGGGATATAAATTCGAGGTACAATAATGAAGCATTCAATTCGAGTAAAATTAGCAGTTTTGATAGTTACAATAATGGCGGTATCAATTGGTGCCGTTATTTTGTATAGCAGTTTTTTTGTGGAAAAATATTATTCTGCAACAAAACAGACATCAATTAAAAGTGTATACTACTATTTAAAAGACATTATAGATAAAGATGAGAATCTGGAAAAAAGTGATAATGTAAGAAAATTAAACAATATTTGTGAGAGAACAGGAACAACATTAATTCTTGTAGATTCGAACGGAAATGTTCTTTTTGATTATGGAGCAGGAAAAATTCTTATTGAAAGATGGCGTGATATGATTTTCGGTCAGAATATTGATGAGAAGGCACCACATTTAATTGAATCAGGTAATAATTACAAAATACAGTCGGCAACTGACAGAAATTCAGGAACGAAGTACTATGAGTTAACAAGTACATTAGACAATGGATACACTGTTATGGTCAGAATGTCTGTTGAAAATTTCAAGGAGACAATAAGTATAACTAACAATTTTTATTTGTGGATAGGAATTGCCACAATAGCCATAGCCACAATAATTATACTTCTAGTTACAAGCAGATACACAAAACCATTATTGCAGTTGGCTGACATATCAAAGAAAATGTCAGAACTGGATTTTAACGCGAAGTATACCGGGCATCATAACGATGAGCTTGGTGTATTAGGTGAAAGCATGAATGATATGTCGGAAAAGTTGGAGAGAACCATCTCTGAACTTAAAACTGCGAACATTGAACTTCAAAAGGACATTGAAAAGAAAGAAGAAGTTGATGAAATGAGAAAAGAGTTCATTTCCAATGTCTCTCATGAGTTGAAAACACCAATTGCCCTTATTCAGGGATATGCTGAAGGATTACAGGAGGGTATTATGGATAATCCGGAGGATATGAATTATTATTGTGACGTTATTATAGATGAAGCTAATAAAATGAACAAAATGGTTAAGAATCTCCTTACACTTAACCAGCTGGAATTCGGAAATTCCCCTGTAAATATGGAACGTTTTGATATCGTTTCAGTAATTAACGGAGTTATTAACTCCATGAAAATTAAAGCAGAACAGAAGGAAATAAATGTTTTGTTTGAGGAAAAAAGACAGATTTATGTATGGGCAGATGAATTCCAGATTGAAGAAGTTATTACAAATTATCTAAGTAATGCTATTAATCATGTGGATGAAAACAAATTAATTAAAGTAGAAATATCTGAAAAAAATGGTATAGTAAGAGTGTCGGTATTTAACAGCGGAAAGAATATTCCGGATAATGAATTGGAAAATATCTGGGTGAAATTCTACAAGGTTGATAAGGCAAGAACCAGAGCCTATGGCGGCAATGGAATAGGACTTTCCATTGTTAAGGCAATAATGGAAAGACACAATAAAGATTATGGTGTTATTAACCACGAAGACGGTGTGGAATTTTGGTTTGAATTAGACAGCAAAATTTAGGAAGGACAAAATATTTTAATGATAGCAATTATAGACTATGATGCAGGTAATATAAAAAGTGTTGAGAAGGCTTTTCAGTTTTTAGGAGAGGAAACAGTTCTGTCAAGAGACAGAGATATAATATTGAGTGCAGATAAGGTTGTGCTTCCGGGAGTTGGGGCTTTTGGTGACGCCATGGCGAAACTAAAGGACTACAATTTAGTCAATACAATATATGATGTTGTAGATAAGAAGACACCTTTTCTTGGTATTTGCCTAGGATTACAACTATTATTCGAAAGCAGTGATGAGTCAGAGGGGGTACCGGGACTTGGGATACTTCATGGAAAGATTTCAAAAATTCCTGATAAAGCAGGATTTAAGATTCCACATATTGGTTGGAATTCCCTTGAATTAGCTGATAATGGAAGATTGTTTGAAGGCATTGATAATCAGTCCTATGTATACTTTGTTCATTCCTATTACCTGCAGGCGACGGAACAGGAGATTGTTAAGGCAACTACAGAATATGTTGCCCACATCCATGCGTCAGTTGAAAAAGATAATGTGTTTGCATGTCAGTTTCATCCTGAAAAAAGCGGAAATGTAGGACTTAAGATTTTAGATAATTTCAGAAAATTATAGAATGGAGATTACAATGCATACAAAAAGAATTATTCCATGTTTGGATGTAAATAACAATCGTGTGGTAAAGGGAACTAATTTTGTTAATTTAAGAGACGTGGGAGATCCTGTTGAAGTGGCGAAAGCCTATAACGAGGCAGGAGCTGACGAGTTGGTTTTTTTAGATATTACAGCAACAAGTGATCACAGAAATACCGTTGTTGATATGGTGAGAAAAGTTGCAGAGCAGGTTTTCATACCTTTTACCGTAGGTGGTGGTATTAGAACTGTGGATGATTTTAAGGTTCTTTTAAGAGAGGGGGCAGACAAAATCTCAATTAATTCAGCGGCAATTATGAATCCAAGACTTATAAGTGATGCAGCGGATAAATTCGGTCGTCAGTGTGTTGTTGTTGCCATTGATGCTAAAAGAAGAGCAGATGACAAGGGCTGGAATATATTTAAAAACGGCGGTCGTGTCGATATGGGGATTGATGCCGTGGAATGGGCAATGGAAGCCGACAGACTAGGTGCAGGAGAAATCCTTCTTACCAGCATGGATTGTGACGGAGTAAAAGAGGGATATGACATTGAACTGACAAGAACTATTGCCGAAAATGTGTCAGTTCCGGTAATTGCTTCCGGTGGAGCGGGAAAAATGGAGCATTTTTATGATGCATTGACAGAGGGTGGAGCAGATGCAGCTCTTGCGGCATCTTTATTCCATTACAAAGAATTGGAAATAATTAACCTTAAGAAATACTTAAATGATAAAGGTGTATCTGTCAGATTATAGATTTGGTAAAGTAAATTTTGGATATACGTGGGAGAAAATAGATGAAGTACTATTTTATTATTAATCCTAACAGTGGAAAAGTTAAAAAAATTGAAATAGAAGAAAAAATAAGAAAGGCATGTTTGTTGCGGGAAATACCTTACGAAATCCTGTATACAAAAAAAGCAGGAGATGCAAGAACAATAGCCAAAAATATTCCCGATGATAAGGAGTGTGTAGTTTTCTCCGTGGGAGGAGACGGAAACTTAAATGAGGTTTTAAATGGAATTATAGGTTCTGAAAATAAAATTATCGGAAGCATACCTGCCGGCAGCGGAAATGATTTTGACAAAACATTAAAACAATGTTCCAGTGGCATAAATACGATTGATGTTGGAAAAATAAATGGAAAATATTTCTTAAATGTTGCATGCCTTGGACTTGATGCAGAAGTGGCAAACAACATATCAGTAATAAGAAACAAGAAGTGGATTCCTGTCAGCCAGCGTTATAATGCCAGTCTTATTTACAGTTATTTTAAGTATAAATTTAAAAGATTAAAGATAACAATGGGAGAATCTCAGGTGGAGAATGACTGTACAATTCTTGCTATAGGAAACGGTCAATATTACGGAGGTGGATTTAGAATAGCTCCCCATGCAATATTAGACGATGGTTTGTTTGATATTTATTTTGTGGGAAAATTATCAAAACCCAAAATTATTCCTATATTGATTAAACTATTAAAAGAAAAGCATGAAAGTTCTGCAGAAGTTAAAAGATTTAGTGAAAAAGAAATAATAGTTGATTCTAAAGAAATGTGTACCTTTAATGTTGATGGAGAAATGATGAGGTCGAACCATTTTAAAATATCTGTGGTTTCAGGTGCAGTTAGGGTATTTAATGAGAGAGATTTTATTAACGAGATAATATAGAGGAAAATTGAAATGACAATGATAGATAATGATTGGGTTAAACCACTTAGTGTGGAATTTAGAAAACCATATTACAGAGATTTATACAATTTTGTAAGGGATGAATATAGCAAAACAGTAATATACCCTCCGGCAGACGATATTTTTAATGCCTTTCATTTTACACCTCTTAAAGATGTAAAAGTGTTGCTGTTAGGGCAGGATCCATATCATAATGTAAATCAGGCCCATGGATTATCATTTTCTGTTTTGCCGGGAAATGATATACCTCCATCTCTTGTTAATATTTACAAGGAACTTCATGATGATTTGGGATGCTATATACCTAATAACGGTTATTTAAAAAAATGGGCTGATCAGGGTGTGTTGCTTTTGAACACTGTATTGACGGTTAGAGCCCATCAGGCAAATTCCCATCAGGGTCACGGCTGGGAGCAGTTTACAGATGCGGTAATTCAGGCTGTAAATGCTCAGGACAGACCGATTGTTTATTTCTTATGGGGCAGTCCTGCAAGAAGAAAGAAATCAATGCTTACTAATCCAAAGCATTTGATACTTGAAGCTCCTCATCCAAGCCCGCTGTCAGCGTACCGTGGATTCTTTGGCTGCAAACATTTCAGCAAGGCAAATGAGTTCCTTAAGGCCAACGGAGTGGAACCTATTGACTGGCAGATTGAGAACATATAAGAAGTGTTTTAAATAATCTTATACTTGTACAGCGTAAATAATAAGCTTTGAAAATTAAATAAATTATAATGAATATTTCTCCCAATGATTGTTAAAACTAAAGTTATGATTTAACAGTTATTGGGAGGTTTTTTATGGAAAACAATAAAGAAGAAATGCCTTTAGGGTTAGGATTTGGTTTGGCAATGAATGACGTTGCCATGGAGCATTTTTCAAATTTATCAGACGATGAGAAAAAGCAGGTGATGGACACTGCAAGAACAGTGCAGTCAAAAAAAGAAATGAGCAGCCTTATTCAGGATATAGCGAAAATGTAAAAGCGCGGGATAACTAAAAGGTTTCCCGGGGCAGTTACGCAAAGAAGCAGAAAAAACAATCAAATTGTGTAAAACGGACAACATCATAATAAACAAACCCCATTCATTATTGAAAACAATAACGGATGGGGCTTATATATTCACTAATATTCTCTATTTCTCACTTTCTTTTAAGCGCTTATTTGCTGTGGCAAGCATTAACTTAATTCTGTTAAGCTGGTTAACTTCGCTGGCACCGGGATCGTAGTCAACTGCCACAATATTGGCATCCGGATTCATGGCACGAAGCTTCTTAATAACACCTTTACCTACAATATGGTTTGGAAGGCAGGCAAATGGCTGTGTACAAACAATGTTTGGAACACCATCATGAATTAAGTGAAGCATTTCACCTGTAAGGAACCAGCCTTCACCAGTCTGGTTACCAATTGAAACAACTTTTTCAGCCATTTCGCTCATTTCCCATATATCAGATGTAGGAGTGAAGTGTTTACTCTTAATAAGAGCTTTTTTGGCTGAATTTCTCATCCATTCAATTGCTTTAATCCCAAGATTGTTTATGAGGACAGACTTCTTATCAAATCCAAGATTTTCGTATTTAAACGTAGCGTTTCTAAATCCGTATAAGAAGAAGTCTACCAAATCAGGCATAACTGCTTCAGCACCTTCAGATTCTAGCAATTCAACCAGATTGTTATTGGCAGTAGGAGAGAACTTAACTAGAATTTCTCCAACAATACCAACTCTAGGCTTCTTAATATCTTTAACAGGAATAGCATCAAATTCTTCAACGATTTTTCTCATATTTCGTTTGAAACGTCTTATTCCAAACTTCTTATCAGAAAGTTCTTTGCAAAGTTTATATTCCCATTTCTTGTGAAGAGCGTCTGTTTCACCTTCATTTACTTCATAAGGTCTTGTTCTGTAGACGACTCTCATAAACAGGTCACCATACATAGCAGCTTCAACAGCCTTGACAGCAAGCTTTGGTGTGATTTTAAAACCACTGTTAGATTCAAGTCCCTGAAGACTAAGAGATAGTACAGGAATATGACTAAGACCTGCTTTTTCAAGGGCACGTCTGATAAAACCAATGTAGTTAGTAGCACGGCAACCACCGCCGGTTTGGCTGATAACAACAGCAGTTTTATTTAAATCATATTTCCCTGATAACAGAGATTCCATAATTTGTCCTACAACAATAAGAGATGGGTAACACGCATCGTTATTAACGTATTTAAGCCCCACATCTATGCAGGATTTATTACTTTCCATAACCTCAAAATTATATCCGCATGAATTAAGAGCAGCCTGTAACATTGTAAAATGTATAGGACTCATCTGAGGAGTAAGGATAGTATATTTATCATCATACATCTGCTTTGTAAATTCAACTTTATTAATTGATGAAGGCTGAATATAACGTTCAAAATGATTTTCAGAACGGACTCTTATGGCTGCAAGTAATGAACGGATTCGAATTCTTGCGGCACCTAAGTTATTTACCTCGTCAATTTTAAGTACTGTATAAATTTTTCCTGATTTAGTTAAAATATCGCTTACACAGTCTGTTGTTACAGCATCAAGACCGCAACCGAAAGAGTTTAACTGAACCAGATCAAGGTCATCTCTTGTTTTAACGAAGTTAGCAGCTTTATACAATCTTGAATGGTACATCCACTGATCCGATACAATAAGAGGACGCTCAACATCTGCCAAATGTGAAACAGAGTCTTCCGTTAAAACAGCAAGACCATATGAATTAATCATTTCCGGAATACCATGGTTGATTTCAGGGTCAACATGGTACGGTCGTCCTGCAAGAACAATACCACGTTTTCCGTTTTCTTCCATGTATTTTAGGGTTTCTTCGCCCTTCTTTGCCATATCATTTCTGGATGCCAGTAATTCATCCCAGGCTTTATGGGCTGCAGACTTGATCTCTTCAGATGTAATACAGAATTCCCTTGTAAATTCTTCAACAAGTCGTGTAGTAATAGTATCTTCATTAGTGAATGCCATAAAAGGATTCATAAATTTAATAGAAGGATCGTCTAATTCCTCTACGTTATTTTTTATATTTTCAGCGTAAGATGTAACAATAGGACAATTGTAGTGATTGTTAGCATCAGGAGTTTCATTTCTTTCATATGGAATACATGGATAGAAAATAAATTTAACTCCATTCTGAAGTAGCCATGCAATATGTCCGTGGGAAATCTTAGCCGGATAACATTCGGATTCACTAGGAATGGACTCAATACCCATTTCATAAATCTTGTGTGTGGACTCAGGTGAAAGAGTTACGCTAAATCCTAATTCTTTAAAGAATGTTGCCCAAAATGGGAAATTCTCATACATGTTAAGAACTCTTGGAATACCAACAACTCCACGGGGAGCTTCATCGGCCTTTAGAGGTTCGTAATCAAACATACGATGCAATTTATATTCAAATAAGTTAGGAATATTTTCTTTATTCTTCTGTCCACCAATACCTTTTTCACATCTGTTTCCACTGATGAATCTACGTCCGTCAGAGAATTTGTTAATAGTAAGGAGACATGAGTTTGTACAGCCTTTACATCTTGTCATTGAAGTTTCATAAAAAAAAGATTCCAATTGTTCAAGACTAAGCATAGTAGTAGGCTGCCCCTTATATCTGTCTCTTGCAATAAGAGCAGCACCAAAGGCACCCATAATGCCGGCAATATCAGGTCTGATTGCCTTACAGTCAGCAACTTTTTCAAAACTTCTAAGAACAGCGTCATTGTAGAATGTACCACCCTGTACAACGACTTTCTTTCCAAGGTCCTTAGCATCAGTTATTTTAATTACTTTGTATAAAGCGTTTTTAATAACAGAATAAGCAAGTCCTGCTGAAATATCTGCAACGCTGGCACCTTCCTTCTGTGCCTGTTTAACGTTTGAATTCATAAATACGGTACATCTTGTACCTAAATCAGTAGGGTTAGAAGCAAATAAAGCCTCCTTGGCAAAATCCTGAACAGTGAAATTAAGTGATTTTGCAAATGTTTCAATAAAAGAACCGCATCCTGAAGAGCAAGCTTCATTTAACTGTACGCTGTCAACAGAATTGTTCTTAATCTTGATACATTTCATATCCTGACCACCAATGTCAAGAATGCAGTCTACCTGTGGCTCAAAGAAGGCTGCAGCATTATAGTGGGCAACAGTTTCAACTTCTCCTTCATCAAGTAATAAAGCTTCCTTAATTAAGGCTTCGCCGTAACCTGTAGAACATGAACGGACAATATGTGCATCATACGGAAGTTTGGAATAAATATCCTTAACAGCATCAATAATTGTTTTTAAAGGATTGCCGTTATTGCTACTATAAAATGAATATAATAACTTTCCATCCTCAGCAACAAGAGCAGCCTTTGTAGTTGTAGAGCCTGAGTCAATACCAAGGTAACAGTTACCTGAATAAGTTTTTAAATCACCCTTTTCAACCTGAGCTTTATTGTGTCTTTCAGTAAATTTGTCATATTCTTCCTGATTGTGGAATAAAGGATCAAGACGTTTAATTTCCATAGACATCTGAACACCTTTAGACAACTGATCATATAAATCAACTATATTAACCCGAACACTAGGCTTATGATTTAAAGCAGCACCTGTAGCGGCAAACAAATGTGAATGATCAGGTGCAACAATATGTTCATCATCTAACTTAAGAGTTCTGATAAATGCATTTTTTAATTCCGGAAGGAAATGAAGTGGTCCACCAAGAAATGCTACAGTTCCACGAATTGGTTTACCACAGGCAAGTCCTGAAATTGTCTGGTTAACAACAGCCTGAAATATGGAAGCAGCAAGATCTTCCTTAGTTGCACCTTCGTTAATAAGAGGCTGAATATCGGTTTTTGCAAAAACACCACATCGTGCAGCAATTGGATATATAGCCTTATAATCTTTTGCATATTCATTAAGACCTGAGGCATCTGTCTGTAAAAGAGAAGCCATCTGGTCAATAAAAGAGCCTGTACCTCCGGCACATATACCGTTCATTCGCTGTTCGATACCGTTCGTAAAATATATTATTTTGGCATCTTCGCCACCGAGTTCGATTGCAACATCAGTCTGAGGGGCATAGTCCTCAAGAGCGGTAGACACTGCAACAACTTCCTGAACAAATGGAATTTTTAAATGATTTGAAAGTGCAAGACCGCCTGAACCTGTTATCATAGGAGCAAGGTCAATGCTTCCAAGTTTGTCATAGGCTTTTTTTAATAAAGCCACAAGAGTTTCCTGAATATTAGCAAAATGTCTTTCATAGTCTGAAAAAATAATATTTTTCTCATCATCTAAAATTGCTATCTTGACAGTGGTAGAACCAATGTCGATGCCAAGACTATAATACTTGTTCTCATTCATGTGATTTCCTCCAAATGTTTCAAATAATGAAACATAATAAATACTTAATATTCGATAAAATAAAAAGATCTTCTTTAATAATACTGTTTTTGACAAATAAATGTCAAAAACGACTTTTAATTATATTATAAATAAAGAAAAAACTCAATAAAAAAACTGCAGATTTTATGGTATATGATTATACAATTTTAATCATATGTCGCAGGCTACATGTACACTCTATATTTTAAAAGTGATTAAATTGTTAAGAGATTATTAAATTTTGATTATAGCGCCAAAGTAGTTTGACAAACAGTAGTGTAGAATTTATACTGTAAGTTGGTCATTTTTATATGGAGATAGTACGCCTTGCAGGCTATAAGGAGAAGAAATTAATGTCAGATTTTGAGAGAAAATATAGCAAATATGCAATACCGAATTTATCATTATATTTGATAATTGCTTATGTAGTAGGATATGTAATTGAACTTGTAAGTCCTGAAATGTATTCTTTTCTTGAATTTAATCCATATTGGGTTTTTCATGGACAGATTTGGAGAATTGTAACATGGATACTGGTTCCACCTGAAGAATTGGGAATTTTCACAATAATAATGCTCTTATTGTATTATCAGTTAGGAAGAGGACTTGAACATGCGTGGGGAACATATAGATTTAACGTATATATTTTCTCAGGGTTTATATTTACCGTTGCTGGTTCACTCATTCTATACGCAGTGCTATTGGTTTTACATCATTTTAATGTGTTGCCTACTGATATGTATTCCCAGATGTTAGCCTATGGAATGACGGGAGTCGGTGAATTCTTTGGAACTTATATTGGAATGTGTGTTAGTACCTATTATATTAACATGTCCATATTCCTTGCATATGCGGCAACTTATCCGGAAGAGCAGTTACTGCTGTATTTCATTATTCCAATAAAAATCAAATGGTTTGGATATATATATGGAGCATATCTGATATTTGATATAATACAGGCGTTTAAAACAGGAAGTCTTATTGCAGGAATAATTATTACGGTTTTAATTTTTGTATCACTTTTAAATTTCTTTATTTATCTGATATTTTCAAAACACAGAGGAAAATATAATCCTAAACAGGTAAAGAGAAGACACGAGTATAAGAAGAATATTAGGCAGGCAAGACCTAATACTTATGAAAACGGAGCAAGACATAAATGTGTTGTATGTGGCAGAACGGAACTGACGAATCCTGAACTGACATTTAGATATTGTTCAAAATGTTCGGGTAATAAAGAATATTGTCAGGATCATTTGTTTACACACGAACATTATTAATTTAGTAAATAATTATTAAGGGAGATTTATATGACTCAGGAGAGTTTTGACAGGAGTGCAGGGATTTTGATGCCTGTAAGCAGTTTGCCTGCACCATATGGTATTGGAACGTTTGGAAAAAGTGCATACGAATTAGTTGACAAACTTGTTGAAGCAAGACAAAAATACTGGCAGGTTTTGCCTATAGGTCCAACCAGTTTTGGTGACAGCCCATATGCTTCATTTTCAGCGTTTGCAGGAAATCCTTATTTTATAGATTTAGATATCCTTATAGAAGAAGGATTGCTTGAAAGAAACTACGTCAACAGTTTTATGTGGAATTTAGAAGATAAGTACGTTGACTATGGATTAATATACAATTCAAGATTTAAGGTGTTAAGAACCGCATTTGAAAATAGCAACCACTTTGAAACAGAAGAATATAAAAAGTTTTTGGAAGAAAACGAGTTTTGGTTGGAAGATTACTGCATATACAGTGCATGCAAAAATAAATTTTCAGGAACAGCCTGGTTTGACTGGGATGAAGATATAAAATTCAGAAAAAAAGAAGCTCTTAATAATATAAAAGAAGAATTAGCGGATGAAATAGATTTTTATAAGTTTATTCAGTTCAAATTCTATGAACAGTGGAACAAACTTAAATCTTACGCCAATGATAAGAACATAGAAATAATTGGTGACATTCCAATATACGTTGCACACGATTCTGTTGATGTATGGCAGAATACGGATATGTTCCAGTTGGATGAAGAACTTAATCCAAAGAGCGTTGCAGGGGTTCCACCTGATGCTTTTTCGGAAACAGGTCAGCGTTGGGGAAATCCAATATATAACTGGAAAAAAATTGAAGAAGATAATTTCTCATGGTGGCGTAAAAGAATGGAGCATTCTGCAAAACTTTATGATGTGATCAGAATTGATCATTTTATTGGGATGGTTAAGTATTATTCCATTCCTGCAAAAGATGAAGATGCAAGAAATGGAAAGTGGCAGAAGGGTCCGGGAATGAAACTTATAAAGGTCATTAATGAGTCCATTGGTGACAAAAAAATTGTGGCAGAAGATTTGGGAGTTAAAATGCCTGAGGTTGCAGAAGTACTTGAAAAATCAGGATATCCCGGAATGAAAGTATTGGAATTCGCCTTTGACGGTGATAGAAAAAATGGGCATCTCCCATATAATTGGGATAAAAATATAGTAGCATATGGCGGTACCCACGATAATGATACTCTTGTTGGATATTTCACAGGACTTGAGTGGTGGGAACTTGGATACATAAGAGAGTATATGGAGTGCAGAAACGGCACAATAGAAGATCTTGTAGATAAGATTTTTATGACTGCATATGCAAGTGTGGCCAACGTTGTTATATTCCAGATGCAGGATGTACTAAAAGTTGGAAACATTGGAAGAATGAATCTTCCTTCATCCATGGGAACTAACTGGAGATGGAGAATGCTTCCGGGAGAATTTAGTGCAGAAAAAATTGAAAGACTTAGATATCTCTGCGATATTTATGGCAGATAAAAAAGAAAACAAAAAAGAAACAATTAGGAGGACTGGAAAATGAATAAGAAATCGTTTGTAACAAAGGAGCAGGTAGAGGAAATTGTTAAGAAATATCCTACACCTTTTCACATCTATGATGAAAAAGGATTTATGGACAATGCAAAAAAAGTATATGAAGCATTTTCATGGAACAAGGGATTTAAAGAGTACTTTGCAGTAAAGGCAACACCAAATCCATTTATTATTAAGAAACTTGCGGAAGTAGGCTGCGGTGTTGACTGCTCATCATATACAGAATTGATGATTGCAGACAAACTTGGTTTGAGAAACGAAGATATCATGTTTTCATCAAACGAAACTCCGGAAGGAGAGTTTAAGTATTGTAATGATCTTGGCGGAATTATAAATCTTGATGATATTACAATGATTGATTTTATGGAAAAGGAATGTGGAATTCCTGAAACTGTAAGTTGCAGATATAATCCGGGCGGAGTGTTTGAAGTTTGTAACGGCATTATGGACAATCCGGGAGATTCAAAATACGGAATGACTAAGGAACAGATAACAGAGGCTTTCAAAATCCTTAAGAGCAAGGGCGTTAAAAACTTCGGTATACATTCATTCCTTGCAAGCAACACTGTAACAAACGAGTATTATCCAATGCTTGCAAAAACTATTTTTGAACTTGCCGTTGAACTTGAAAAAGAAACAGGTGCAGACATTAAATTCATAAATCTTTCAGGTGGTGTGGGAATACCTTATACACCGAATCAGGAACCTAATGACATTATGGTTATTGGTGAAGGTGTAAGAAAAGTATACGAAGAAATTCTTACCCCTGCCGGCATGGGAGATGTAGCAATTTACACTGAAATGGGTCGTTTTATGATGGGACCATATGGCGCATTGGTAACAAAGGCAATTCATGAAAAACACATTTACAAAGAATATATTGGTGTTGATGCATGTGCAGCTAACTTAATGCGTCCTGCAATGTATGGTTCATACCATCATATAACTGTTTTAGGAAAAGAGGATGCTCCGGCTACAGAGACATATGATATTGTTGGTTCATTGTGTGAAAATAATGATAAGTTCGCAGTAGACAGAAAACTTCCAAAGATTGACATGGGAGATTATATATATATCCATGATACAGGGGCACACGGCTTCTCAATGGGATACAATTACAATGGAAGACTTCGTTCGGCTGAACTATTGCTTAAAGAAGATGGAACAGTTGAAATGATCAGAAGAGCAGAAACTCCAAAGGATTACTTTGCTACATTTGATTTCTGCGACATTATGAAATAGAAATTAAAAAGGTTATAGGAGATGCAAATGAAAAAAATAGTCGGTGATTTACTGAAAAATCGTAACGTTGAACATGGTTTAAAGGAATATTATGGCAATTATATGGAAATAAATAATAAATATGCAGCTATTCGTTTGGCTATGAACTACTATACGTACTTTGTTATGTTATCAGATGAGAGTGGAATGGTTATGCCGGGATATGATCATATAGTAGATGGCATTAATGAAGTAATAGAAAAGTTACCGTCTAATTCATTTGATGAATCAGATATAACTAAATTAGAAAAAATCAGGGAAGAAATTATTCAAAAGGTTAAGGATATTACATGCTATGTAGACAGATATAATATTTACGAGCATGCCCTTAACCGTGTTGAATATCGCTTTAAGGAAGAGGATTATCCGGAAGATTATAACGATGAAAGCTATACAAGAAAAATAATGCAATTTATTTTTGAAGATGAAGACAGTGCAACAATCAATTCAAAAATAAAAATGATTATTGGACAACTTCCGGTTCGGCTTACAAAAAGTAAATTTTTTGAGTTGCTTTCCAATGGACTCAGTATTTACAATCAGGGAACTAAAGAAGGACTATATGATTTTCTTTATATGATAAGAACAGCCGCTATGCTTGATAAGACAGAAACAATGGCTGAAAATTATCCTCATGTGTGGGAAAACTTCTCAAAACTTAAAGAGGTGTCATTTAAAAATATGGATGAGACTGAATATAAAAATGTAAGTGAAAGTATGGCAAATGTTACAACATTTATAAACAATGAAATGGACTGCTGTATGTCACTGCAGGAAATAATAAATGATTTGCTGTTGGTGCTTTATACATCAGAAAACAGAGTGAATGAAAAAGTTTCTGATACATGTTATGAAATAATAAAAGACACAAATCTTCTGTTTTTAGACAAGTTTAGTCCGAAATCATTGGAAGAGATAGAAGATATGTTTATCATGCTTGAAGGTGAACAGGAAAAACTCTATCCGTTGCTTTCATATTATGACATAACTGAACAGATAAAGGGGCAGTATTCAGAGAAAATAGCAGAGCTGGGGCTTGAGGGAAAATATAACATAGTTTATAAAATTCCAAAGTTGAACACGGAAAGCATATTTGTGGAACTGGATGAAGAGGCAACAGAGGGATTTGTTGACGAAAAGATTTTACAGGATGAAAAAGAAAAGTTAATTTCTGAATATACTGAAATTTTCAAGGAAAATGAAAGAATAGTAAACAGAGCCATAATGTCTATGACATTGGCAGAACTTCCTGTATTTTTTAATAACATTAGTGAAGTTCAGGATTACATTTACAATTCGCTTGAAATATGCAATGATAAAGCAGAAAAATTAGCCTGTATCGAGATAATAAACGGAATAATGGAAGATTAATATATGAGATGGTATGAGGATTTGTATGTTGGGTATAATCTTCTCGAAAATAAGAGAAAGATTATGAGAAAAATTGAAAAAGGAAAGCCAATGTTCAACAAATACGTTATTACTCTGCCTGAAAATGATTATGACACATTAGAAATATATCCTTCCAATGTTCTGATACAGAAGTGGTACAAAAATTCAGACAAAATAATCGTTGGAATTGCTGAGGGAAAAGAAGAAGCCCTCGATATGATGCAGTTAATAATAATGGATTGCCTTGAAGAAACCGGAGAGGTAAAAGTAAAAAAATTCATTTTAAATAAAATGAATATTGAATCAGGGGAAGAATAGTTATGGTACATATTCTTTTATTAATATTAAAAATAATAGGAATTACGTTGTTAGTTGTTCTTGGTATATTACTGCTAATTCTTCTTTTTCCTGTAACGTATAAGATTTCCGGACAATTAAACGAAAAAGATTATTCATTAAAAATAAAAGCGGGGTGGCTTTTTAGCCTTTTACATTTTTCATTGAATGTAGAAAAAAAACAGGACATGAAAATGAAATTTAGGATTTTAGGAATACCTGTTAATATATTTAACAGGGAAAAGAAACAAAAGAAAAAAACTAAAAAGCATAAAAAGGAAGAAAAGAAAGGCGTGACATCGGAAAAGGTAGCCGATGAACTGCCAAAAAGAAATATAACAGAAAATAAAAGGATAACTGATGATGAAAAGCAGGAGAATGCCAATATCAGGAAAGAAGAAATTTCTCTCAAGGAAGAAAAAAAGGAATCCTCAGATAATGGTTTTCTTAATAAAATAAAAAAGTTATTTCTACGTATAAAAAATACAATAAAAAGGATAATTGCTAATATAAAGAAGACAGCTAATAATATACATGGGATGATTGACAAAGTTAGACATTTCAAAAAAGTTATAACTTCATCTGTTACAAAGAAAGCCTATAGATATGCAAAAAATATATTGAAGAAATTATTTAAGCATATTATGCCTGGAAAAATAAAGGCAGACATAAACTTTGGCTTTGAAGAACCTGATTTGACAGGAAAAACTTTAGGGTATATAGCTGTGGCAGCGTCAGCATTCAATGTGAATATGAAAAGAATTAACATAGTTCCCGACTTTGAAAAAAGTGTCCTAAAGGGCAGAATATGCATGAAGGGGCACATAGTGGCCGGGATAGTATTGATATATTTGCTGAAACTGTATTTTAACAAAGAAATTCATTATTTAGTAAAGAAATATTTATAAAGGAGGCAATTAATATGTCAGATAATAAAAAAGCCACAGACGATTTGTTAAAGGCAATGGAAAATTTCATTACAACAAAGTCAGTAGTAGGAGAACCGGTTGTAATAGGTGATACTATAGTTCTCCCAATGGCAGATGTTTCCTTCGGAATGGGAATTGGAACCTTTTCTAAGGGGGATAATGGTACAGGTGGTGTAGGCGGAAAAATTACACCGAGCGCAGTACTGGTTATAAAGAACGGCTCGTCAAAACTGATTAGCGTAAAAGATCAGGATGGTTTGTCAAAAATAATTGACATGGTACCCGACATTGTAAATAAATTTACTAAAAAAGAACAGGAAGATTTTGATAACTTAGATGATTAGTGTGCAAAATAGCCATGACGGTGCATATAATATATTAAACTATAATGATAAAGTGGGAATAGTATGCATAAGTTGTGTGGGTTTGCCATGTTCTGGTTTGCAGTGGGAATGATTTTGTCAATGCTTATTGAAAGCACTTTTTTTGCTGTATGCATAATTATTTCATGCCTTATAATAGGTTTCAACCTGTTTTGCAAACCGTGACAAAATTAACCGTAAAAAACTATAAGATAAATAATAGAAAGGAACGTGTACATTTATGTACATGTGTCATTTGTTGTTAGATATAAATGACGGTTTACTAATATGAATATAGCAGACATTTTTAAGAAAAAAACAGTATTTTCTTTTGAGGTATTTCCACCAAAAAAAGAAAGCGGTGTTGAGACAATTTATAAAACATTAGAAGAATTAAAAGATCTAAATCCTGATTTTATAAGTGTCACTTATGGTGCAGGTGGAGTTGGTGTTGCAAATGCAACAACAATCGACTTATGTTCCATGATTAAAAACAAATACGGAGTGGAAACAATAGCTCATTTATCATGCCTTTATAACACTAAAGAAAGTATAGATGAAATTCTAAATCAGTTAAAGGAGAATGGCATTGAAAATATTTTGGCTCTGCGTGGAGACGTAAATCCCGATTTTGAAGTAAAAAATGATTTTAAATATGCTTCTGACTTAACAGAGTATATTATGTCTAAAAATATGGGATTTAATGTATCAGGGGCATGTTATCCGGAAGTTCATCAGGAAGCGGAAAACATGATTGCTGATATACAAAACCTTAAGAAAAAGGTAGATGCAGGGGCAGATCATTTGATTTCACAGCTGTTTTTTGACAATAATGCATTTTATGACTTTATAGAGAAAGTAAGAATTGCAGGAATAAATGTTCCGGTAGAAGCTGGAATTATGCCTGTAACAAACAAAAAACAGATTGAGAGAATGGTATCAATGTGTGGTGCCAGCATTCCTGCAAAATTATCAAAGCTATTACAAAAGTTTGGCGATGACCATATAGCAATGAGAGACGCAGGTATTTCATATGCTGTTGATCAGATTATAGATTTGGTTGCTAACGGAGTAAATGGAGTACATATTTATACAATGAATGATCCATATGTTGCTAAGAGAATAAGTGACAGTGTTGCTAATATAATAAAAAAATAATTTAAAATACTATCATAGGAAGCATTAGACGAATGAGTGATTATGAGAGAAAAGTAATAATTGAAAAATATAATTATGATGAAGCTCTTAGGTATCTGGGATATGGAAAGAGTACTCCCGATGAGAAAACAAAAGAGCTTCTTTTATCCTGTGGCGAAGAACTAAAAAAAGTGGTTGATGGAAAATTTATTTATAAAGTTTTTGATTTGGTTAATGGACAACCTGAAAGGATTAACTTTAAATTACATGGAAAATCTGTTGCGCTGCATTTAAAAAACTGTAATAAGGTTATATTTTTGTGTGCAACATTGTCCGCAGGTGTTGATCTGCTTATCAGGAAAAAACAGATAACCTCCATGACAGAGGCTATGATAATGGACAGCCTTGCTTCAGCTGTGATAGAACAGATATGTGACAGGGCAGAAGAAATAATGTTGGCAGATTTTAAGGAATACCAACACACCTGGCGTTATGGACTTGGATATGGCGATTTCCCGATAACTGATCAGAAAAGTTTTCTTGAAATTTTAGATGCACCTAAAAGAATTGGTGTTTGTGTAAATAATAGCATGATGCTAACCCCTTCAAAATCGGTGACCTGTGTCATTGGTTTAGGTCATGATTTGGCAGTTTCAAGCAGAAAAAGCTGTGATGCATGTAATTTAAGAGAAACATGCAGGTTTAGAAAAGAAGGAAAAAGCTGTTCATCATAGTTTTTTAATAGGAGTTTACCATGAAGAAAAATATATTTGACAATGATTATGTAATATTAGATGGGGCAATGGGAACAATGCTTCAGAAAAAGGGAATGAAAGTAGGAACAATTCCTGAAACATTGAATATAACAAAACCGGAATGGATAATCGATATACATAAGCAATATGTAGAGGCAGGGGCAAATATAGTTTATGCCAATACATTTGGCGCTAACCGTTATAAGATGGAAAGCAGCGGATATTCTGTTCAGAAACTTATTGGTGCAGCAATTAAGAACGCAAAAGAAGCAACAAAGGGTACGGATGTGCTAGTAGCCTTTGACATGGGCCCCATAGGACAACTTTTGGAACCAACGGGAAGTCTTAGTTTTGAAGAGGCTTATGATATTTTTAAAGAAGAGGTTATTGCCGCAAAAGGTGCAGATATAATTGTGATAGAAACAATGACTGATTTGATGGAAATCAAAGCAGCTGTATTGGCAGCAAAGGAAAACAGCGATGTACCTGTTCTTGCAACTATGACTTTTGAAAAAAATAAGAGAACATTTACCGGTTGTATGGTTTCGTCAATGTGTCTTACATTACAGGGTCTCGGAGTAGATGCACTTGGAGTAAACTGCTCTCTCGGACCAAATGATTTGATACCTATTGTGGAAGAAATCTCAAATTGGACAACAATTCCTATTGTTGTAAAAGCAAATGCAGGTTTACCTGATCCTGTTACAAATACATATAGTGTAAGTGCAAAAGAATTTGCAGATACATGCAGAAAAATGCTTAATTTTGGTGCAAAAGTTATTGGGGGATGTTGCGGAACCACACCTGAATACATTAGAGAAGTAAAAGCAATGCTTGAAGAAGCGTGGAATAACGGAGAATTTAAGCAACAAAAAGTTGAGGGAAAACTCGCCATTGCTTCAGCACTTAAAACGGTAGTTATTGATCAGCCGAGAATTATCGGGGAAAGAATTAATCCTACAGGTAAGAAAAGATTTAAACAGGCCCTAAGAGAAAACGACATGGATTATATTCTGGGTCAGGCTATAGAACAGGTTGAAGGGGGAGCCGATATATTAGATGTAAATGTGGGCTCACCTGACATAGACGAAAAAGAGATGATGATTAGAACAATCAAGGCGTTACAGGGAGTAGTGGATGTTCCTTTGCAGATTGATTCTACAAAACCTGAAGTAATAGAAGCAGCTCTTCGTGTTTATAACGGAAAACCGATTGTTAATTCGGTAAACGGTGAAGACAAGGTTCTTAATACAATTTTGCCTGTTGTTGCAAAATATGGCGCAGCTGTCATTGGACTGGCATTAGATGAAAATGGAATACCGGATACGGCTGAAGGAAGAGTGGAAATCGCAAAGAAAATTATGAATAAGGCAATGACCTATGGCATACCAAAAGAAGATATAATTATTGACTGTTTGACACTTACGGTTTCAGCTGAACAAAAAGCTGCAGGGGAAACACTGAAGGCTCTTAATATTGTAAAAAATGAGCTGGGGTTAAGAACGGTTCTCGGTGTTTCGAATATTTCCTTTGGACTTCCAAACAGGGAAATAGTTAATAAGACATTTCTTACAATGGCTTTACATAGTGGACTTGATTTACCTATTATAAATCCAAATGTTCCGTCTATGGTATGGGCTGTAAAAACATATAAAGTTCTGGCAAACATTGATAAAAACTCAATGGAATTTATCGAATATTCAAGTAACAACGAGCCGGAAGTGACGATTACGAAAAAAAATGCTACGGAAAATACCGGAAATTCAGTAAATGTAAGTCTTGGGTCACCTAAGGCAGATGCAATTCTGCATGCAATGGAAACCGGAATGAAGGCTGATGGAAGAAAGCTGACAAAGGGACTTCTTGAAAATGTTCAGGCTATGGAGATTATAAACGAGATTCTTATACCGGCACTGGATATAATAGGAGATAAATTTGAAAAAGGAAAAATATTTTTACCACAGCTTATTTTAGCTGCAGATGTTGCAAAGGAATGTTTCGATGAAATCAAGACTTATCTTGCAAATAACGGTGAAAAGTCAGAGTCAAAAGGAAAGATAGTTATTGCCACAGTAAAAGGTGACATTCATGATATTGGCAAGAACATTGTTAAGGTTATTCTGGAAAATTACGGATTTGATGTTATTGATCTTGGAAGAGATGTAGATCCAATGCTGATTGTTAATACAACAAAAGAGCAAAATGTACATCTTGTTGGATTGTCAGCATTAATGACAACTACTCTTGGTGCAATGGAGGATACTATAAATCTTTTACATGAAAACAATGTGGATTGTAAGATTATGGTAGGGGGAGCAGTACTGACCAAAGATTATGCAATGCAAATCGGGGCAGATTATTATGCTAAAGATGCAAAAATGAGTGCAGATATAGCAAAAGAAGTGCTTGCAATTTATGAATAACTGTGTTAGAATAGCGTTCGTGTCGGGTCAAAGGGAAAGTTAGAGTTTGACCTAATTTATACAAGGGAGGTGCTATTATGGCTAAATGTAGTATTTGCGGTAAGGGTGCTCATTTTGGAAACGCAGTGAGTCATTCACATAGAAAATCAAACAAAATGTGGAAGTCAAACGTAAAGTCTGTCAAAGTTAAAACTGAAGGCGGAGCAAAGAAAATGTACGTTTGTACATCATGTTTAAAATCAGGAAAAGTAGAGAGAGCATAGCATTTATTTTAGTTATGCATAAATAGAAAAAGAGCGTGAAACAAAAGGAAATCTTTTGAGACATGCTCTTTTTCTGCATAAAGAAATAGGTGAGTATTCCTATTGTGTTTTTCTCTTAAAAAGGGTATAATACACCTAACTATGTAAACTTAAATATAAACAAACTCACAGAAGGAGGGAGATATATGAAAGGTAAAATGAATACCGATATGGGACAGATATTAATTAGCCCTGAAGTAATAGCTAAATATGCTGGCGAAACAGCTTATGAATGTTTTGGAATTGTAGGTATGGCTATGGTAAGCATGAAAGATGGGCTTGTCAGACTTTTAAAGAAAGACAGTTCTACTAAGGGAATTAATGTTGTTATAGATGAAAATAATGAAATATTAATTGATTTTCATATTATAGTTGCTTATGGTGTTAACATTGCCACAATAGCAGATAATATCATTTCAAGTGTAAAATACAAAATAGAAGAATTCACTGGAATGACAGTAAAAAAAGTTAATATATATGTGGAAGGTGTAAGAACAATAGATTAATTGTCTTACCCCCAGGAGGATAAAGTTTTGGATATTAAAGTTATTGATGCACAGTTATTGCAGAAAATGTTTATTGCAGGTGCAAAAAATCTTGAAGCAAAAAAAGAATGGATTAATGAATTGAATGTATTCCCGGTACCTGATGGTGATACCGGAACTAACATGACTCTTACTATTATGTCTGCAGCAAAGGAAGTCGGTGGAATTATGGAACCGGATATGGAAAACATATCAAAGGCAATTTCTACAGGATCACTTCGTGGCGCCAGAGGTAATTCAGGGGTTATTTTATCTCAGTTATTCAGAGGATTTACAAGAGAAATAAAGAAATATGACGAAATAAATGTTGAAGTTTTATCAAAGGCATGTGTAAGAGCGGTTGAGACAGCTTATAAGGCAGTTATGAAGCCTAAAGAAGGAACAATCCTTACAGTTGCCAAGGGTATCGCTGATAAAACATGCGAATTACTTGGCGAGAGTGAAGACCTTGAATATGTAATTGCTGAAGTTATTAAGTATGGAGATTATGTATTAAGTCAGACACCTGAAATGTTGCCGGTATTAAAACAGGCAGGGGTAGTTGACTCAGGCGGTCAGGGACTTATGGTAGTACTTAAGGGGGCACAGGATGCTTTCTTAGGAAAGGAAGTAGATTATACATTAGAAACAGTTGCACCGGCAGCTGCGGCAGTAACAGACGATTTGCCTGTGGATGAGGCAGATATTAAGTTTGGATATTGTACAGAATTTATTATTAATCTGGACAAACCAATGCCTGATGCAGAAGAAAAGTCATTTAAGGCATTTTTGGAATCAATAGGTGATTCTATCGTTTTGGTTGCTGATGATGAAATTGTTAAAGTACATGTTCATACAAATCAGCCGGGTGAAGCCTTTACAAGAGCATTAACATATGGATCATTATCAAGAATGAAAATTGATAATATGCGTGAAGAACATCACGAAAGATTGATTAAAAATGCACAGAAGATGGCGGAACAGCAGAAGGCAGAAGAAGAAAAGCAGGCTGCAAATGAACCAAAGAAGAAATACGGTTTTATAGCAGTGTCCGTAGGAAATGGTTTAGATGAAATCTTTAAGGGACTTAACGTTGACTATATTATTTCAGGTGGTCAGACAATGAACCCAAGTACAGAGGACATTCTTAATGCAGTAGATAAGGTAAATGCTGAAACTATTTTCGTATTACCTAATAACAAGAATATAATTCTTGCTGCAAATCAGGCAGCAGACCTTGTAGAAAACAAGACACTTTCAGTTATTCCTTCGAAAACAATTCCTCAGGGAATTGCAGCTATGATAGGATTTGTTGATGATATGTCTGTAGAAGAAAATAAAGAGGCTATGATTGACAGTATGTCATATGTTAAGACAGGGGAAGTAACATATGCAGTAAGGGACACTGTTATTGATGATAAAGAAATCAAAGAAGGCAATATTATGGGTATCGGCGATGAAGGCATGCTGGCAGTTGGAGAAAAAATTGCAGATACTACTGTTGAAATGATTAAGGAAATGCAGGATGAAGATTCAGAAATTGTTAGCATTTACTACGGCGAAGGCATAACAAAAGACGATGCAGATGCACTTGTTGAAAAAATTTCAGATGAATTACCTGATTTAGAAGTTGAATTATACGAAGGTGGTCAGCCGGTTTACTATTATATCGTGTCAGTAGAATAGACGGAGGCAGAATATGGATGAAGTTTTTGTAGAACAGATTGTCAAAAGAAGAATAAGCATTTCAGGAATTTTATTAAGAATGCTATTTATATTTCTGACATTAGCCGGATTAATGAGCATGATGATTTTGGGTATGTTGGGATTTACAATTGCAATTTTACTTGGATATGCGACTTATCTCGTATGGGCATATACAAGTGTTGAATATGAATATTCATTTTTGAATGGTGAGCTTTCTGTTGATAAAATAATAGGACAGAGAAAAAGAAAATCTATTGCAAACTATGACATTAAAGAAGCTGAAATAGTAGCACCTTTGGTTTCGGATGCAGTTGTAAGAGCATCCGGCAATGCAATAATAAAGGACTATTCTACAAGAATAAATAATAATGATGATGTATATGCCATGATAATAAACAATTCGAATGGAAAGTTCAAAGTAGTATTTGAGCCTAACGAAAAGGTTTTAGAAGCTATGTATCATGTTCGTCCTGCCATTGTAAAGAAAGGTGAACAGCTTTAAACTGAAAATAGGCGATATTGTCATTGACGGTGTCGCTTTCTTGTGCTAGTATTTTCGATAAAATAACTAGAAATATAATAAACAAAAGGATAATAAGGAGGAAAAATCAGTGGGTAAAATTATTGGTGAAGGAATTACATTTGACGATGTGTTATTGGTACCACAATATTCGGAATGTACTCCAAATATGGTAGACTTATCAACATATCTTACAAAAAAGATTAAATTAAACATTCCTATGATGAGTGCCGGAATGGACACAGTTACAGAACACAGAATGGCTATTGCAATGGCAAGACAGGGTGGAATTGGTATAATCCACAAAAATATGACTATTGAACAGCAGGCAGAAGAGGTAGACAAGGTAAAACGTTCTGAAAACGGTGTTATTACTGACCCATTTTATTTGTCTCCTGAGCATACAATAAAGGATGCTAATGATTTGATGGCAAAATTCAGAATCTCGGGTGTTCCTATTGTAGTAGGAAAGAAGTTAGTTGGTATTATTACAAACAGAGATTTGAAGTTTGAAACAGACCAGACGAAGTTAATCAAAGATTCAATGACATCTGAAGGATTAATTACAGCAAAGGTAGGAGTAACTTTAGAAGAGGCTAAGGCTATTTTGGCAAAGTCAAGAAAAGAAAAACTTCCTATTGTTGATGACGATTTTAATTTAGTAGGACTTATTACTATTAAGGATATTGAAAAACAGATTAAATACCCATTATCTGCTAAAGATGCACAGGGAAGACTTCTTTGTGGTGCGGCTGTTGGTATTACAGCTAATGTAATGGAAAGAGTAAAAGCATTAGTAGAAGCAAAAGTAGATGTTATTGTTATTGATTCTGCTCATGGACATTCAGCTAATATATTTAACACATTAAAGATGATTAAAGCTGAATATCCTGATTTACAGGTTATTGCAGGTAATGTTGCAACAGGTGATGCTACAAGAGATTTAATTGAAGCAGGAGCTGATGCCGTAAAAGTTGGTATCGGACCGGGATCAATTTGTACAACCCGTGTAGTTGCAGGTATTGGTGTACCACAGGTTACAGCTATTATGGATTGTTATGAAGTTGCAAAGGAATATGGAGTTCCAATTATTGCAGATGGTGGTATTAAATTCTCAGGAGATATTGTTAAGGCAATAGCTGCCGGTGGAAATGTCTGTATGATGGGTTCAATGTTTGCAGGATGTGACGAAGCACCTGGTGACTTTGAATTATTCCAGGGACGTAAGTATAAGGTATACAGAGGAATGGGAAGTATTGCAGCTATGGAAAATGGAAGCAAGGATAGATATTTCCAGACTAACGCAAAGAAACTTGTTCCGGAAGGTGTTGAAGGAAGAGTCGCTTATAAAGGAAGCCTTGAGGATACAGTGTTCCAGTTAATGGGCGGACTCCGTTCAGGTATGGGTTACTGTGGAGCAAAGGATATAGAGACACTTAAAGAAACAGGTAAATTTGTAAAGATTACATCAGCTTCACTTAAAGAAAGTCATCCTCATGATATTCATATAACTAAAGAAGCACCAAATTACACAACAGAAGTGTAGAGGAGAGAAGGCGTGGAAAATAATAATATAAATAATGACATTACTGAAGATGTTACTGAAAATATTGCTGAAGAAGTGACAGACGAAACAGTAGAAAATGCTCAAAATGAGAAAGAAGGGAAAAAAATCACACCTAAAAAGCTCATTGTTCCAATTATTATTGTTATAATTTTGGCGGCTTTTGCTGTATTGATTTACTGGGACAAGGTGATAAAACCGGCAAGCGATATTGATAAGGAAGTAGGCGTAAAGGTAGAGGATTATATATCTGTTGGTGAGTTAAAAGGCTTATCTTATGATGTAACACAGAAGGAATGGGATGAAATGATATACGATGATACTCACTATCATGAGGAAGTAAATCGTGCTGCAAAAGAAACGGATGAAGTTGAATGTGATTTTAAGGGATTCGTAGATGGAAAAGAAGATAAAAACCTTACAATGACAGAACAGCCTATCGATATAGGAAGTTATACAGAGGGCGTTTACAAGGCATTTTCAGACGCTTTAATAGGACATAAAAAGAAAGATAAAATTAAAGTTGAAGTAGATGGAAAAGACGTAAAGGAATTAGCCGGGGATGAAAAAGATTATACTGGGAAAAAAGTTAAATTTGAATTAACAGTAAAAACGGTAAGTGCTCTTGTAAGTGAAAAAATAACTGATGACTGGGTTAAAGAAAATTATTCAGAGGAATATGGAATAAACAATAAAAAGGAATTCTACAAATGGGAAAAAGAATGTATTGTAGAAGGTAGTGTAATTCCTGCACTTTGGAGAAAAGCTTTAGAAAAAGTTAAATTGAAAGCAATTCCTCAGAAATTACAGCAGAAAGTAATTGAGGAACTGGATGCTAATACAGAGGCTGAGGCTAAGAGTCAGGGTATGTCAACTGAAGAGTATAAGAAAGTTTTTGGATTGACTGATGAAAAGAATGAAGAAAACTATAATTTAGAATTAAAGTCAGAGCTTTTGATGTGGTATTTGACAAAAAAACTTAAGCTGACAGCAAGTGATGATGAAATAGAAGAAAAGTATAACGAGTATTATGTAGATGCTAATGTTGACAGTCCGGAGGAAATGAAAAAACTATACACAAAGAAAGAAATGCGTGAAGTTGTTTTATTGGACAAAGCACAGGATTATATCTACAAGAATGCACAGGTAAAATTTTCTTATAAAATTTCAAAATAATTAAAAATAAAAAACAATAAAAAATGATAGTAACAACGATTTTGAATTGTTTACATTATCAAATAAAGATGATAAAATTAGTTCATAAGGTGATGACCGGATGAACTAATTTTTTTATGGTAAATTATTTTAAAGTTTCATTTGAACCTAAGATTCGGGAGTGGGTTATTTGTTTTGGAACTTAAATAAAAGGGATGAAAATATATGAGTGAGGGTAATGAAAAGGCGGAGGGACGGATTAGAAAATATAATATTAAAACCTTAACATTTTTAATTTCTTTTATTGTTTTACTAACTCTTGGGAACGTTACCAGTACTGTGGCTAAAACAAAAAAAATAAGTATGAATTATTCAGTAATTAGAATACAAAGGGCTATTCTATGAAATTGAAAGTTAAAGGAACAAAAAAGAAAATAAAATGGTTCAGCTCAAATAAAAAAATAGCAACAGTATCAGGAAAAGGTAATGTAAAGGGGAAAAAAGTCGGTAAATGCAATGTGTATGCAAAGGTTAACGGAATAAAATTAAAATGCAGAGTTATAATAAAGAAAGCTAACAAAGTAAAAGAAGTAAAGGCTGATTTTTCAGATATCACACTTGATTTGTCATCATTGAAGATGGATGTCTCTAATATCAAATTTGATAATGAAAAGCAGTTGCCTGTACTTGAAGGAAATGGATATTTTAAATTAAAACTTCTTAATACTAAAGCAAGTCCTGAATGGAGTACAAGTAATTCAGAAATCGCAACAGTTGAGCAGGGAGTGGTAACAGCCCATTCAGTTGGAACATGTACCATAGTTGCAAAGTTAGATGTTAAAGAGTATGCATGTCAGGTAACAGTTACAGACTTAAAGAATTCAAAGGAAATCCTGAAGCAGTATAATATGTACAGGATGCTATCATTAATGAATAACGACAGAGTTAAGTCAAAGGCAGCGCCTCTTAAGATTAATGAAACACTTAATGAAGTAGCTAATTTAAGAAAAGTCGAAATTAAGAAAAAATTTTCTCATACAAGACCGAATGGATTTGCATATAAAACAATTTTAAACAGTTTTAATTTAAATAATTGGAAGTTCATTGGGGAAAACATTGCATATACAAGAGATAATTCAGACGGAATTGATGCATTTGCGAAATATGCTTATGATGCATTATACAAATCAAAAGGACACCGTGAAAATATTTTAAATCCTAATTTTGAATATGTTGGGATTGGATGTTTAATAACGGATTTAGATGTGGATGAAGATGGCATAGCAAGTATAGAATGTTATTGGACACAGGAATTTTATAGATAAACTTACGGAAATTCTTAAAAACTTAAAGGGTTATGATTTCATAGAAGGGCATTGTTGCAATAAATGAGGGGATTGCAACGATGTCCTAACAAAATGTCAAAATAAATTTTAGGTTTATGTTGACAATAATATTCATAATGTTATAATGACCTTAATGTAAAACGTTGACGAGGAAAGTAGATTATTTTGATGGTCACAGAGAGAGACTGGAAGCTGAGAATGTCTTACGGATGGATAATTGAAGACTACCTTTGAGTGGCTCTAATCAAGCCCGGTGATTCCGTTATAATCATAATGAGAGGCTTAAGTTTAAGCAATCAGGGTGGAACCGCGTAGATAACGTCCCTGTTTATGGAAACATAAACAGAGGCGATTTTTTTTATAAAGGAGAACAGAAATATGAAGATTACATTAAAAGATGGTTCAGTAAAAGAATATGCAGAATCAATGACAGTTAATGATATTGCCTTTGATATTTCCGGTGGATTAGGCCGCGCTGCATGTGCCGGAGAAATTGATGGAGAGGTAGTCGATTTAAGAACTACCGTAGATAAAGATTGCAAATTAAATATTTTAACTTTTAAAGATGAAGCAGGAAAAGCAGCTTACAGACATACAGTATCACATGTTATGGCAGAAGCAGTAAAAAATCTTTTCCCGGAAGCTAAGCTTGCAATAGGACCTTCAATTGATGAGGGATTTTATTATGATTTTGACAGAGAGCCTTTTTCAAGAGAGGACTTAGATAAAATTGAAGCAGAAATGAAAAAGATAATTAAGAAGGGGGCAAAACTTGAAAAGTTTACTCTTCCAAGAGAAGATGCTATTAAGTATATGGAAGACAGAAATGAACCATATAAGGTAGAATTAATTAAGGATTTACCTGAAGATTCAATTATTTCTTTCTACAGTCAGGGCGAATTTGTTGATCTTTGTGCAGGACCACATCTTATGAGCACAAAGTATATTAAAGCATTTAAACTCACATCTTCATCAATGGCTTATTGGAGAGGTGATGCCAATAAGGCAAGACTCCAGAGAATATATGGAACAGCATTTGACAGTAAAGAAGAGTTAAATAAGTACTTAGAAAATTTGGAAGATGCTAAAAACCGTGATCATAACAAATTAGGTAGAGAAATGGAATTGTTTACAACTGTTGATGTAATTGGTCAGGGATTGCCACTTTTAATGCCGAAGGGTCAGAGAATGGTACAGAAGTTACAGAGATGGATTGAAGATTTAGAAGACAATGAATGGGGTTATGTTCGTACAAAAACACCACTTATGGCTAAATCTGATTTATACAAAATTTCAGGTCATTGGGATCATTATAAAGAAGGAATGTTTGTTTTAGGAGATGAAGAAAAGGATAAAGAAGTATTTGCTCTTCGTCCAATGACATGTCCGTTCCAGTATTATGTTTACAAGGCAAGCCAGAAAAGCTATAGAGATTTACCTTGTAGATATGGTGAAACATCAACATTGTTCAGAAACGAAGACTCAGGTGAAATGCATGGTCTGACAAGAGTTCGTCAGTTTACTATTTCAGAAGGACATTTAATTGTTCGTCCGGATCAGATGGTTGAAGAATTTAAGAACTGTATAGCTTTAGCGCAGTATTGTCTTCAGACTTTAGGATTGGAAGAAGATGTAACATATCATTTATCAAAGTGGGATCCTGTAAACAAAGAAAAATATATCGGTGAGGCTGATGTATGGAATGAAACAGAACAGGATATAAGAAATATTCTTACAGAACTTAACATTCCATTTGTTGAGGATGTTGGAGAAGCAGCATTCTACGGACCTAAAGTTGACATTAATGCAAAAAATGTATATGGAAAAGAAGATACAATGATTACAATTCAGTGGGATGCTTTATTAGCGGAACAGTTTGATATGTACTACATTGATGAAAATGGTGACAAAGTAAGACCTTATATTATTCATAGAACATCAATCGGATGTTATGAAAGAACACTTGCATGGCTTATTGAAAAGTATGCAGGAAAATTTCCAACATGGCTTTGTCCTGAACAGGTAAGGGTTCTTCCTATTTCTGAAAAATATGAGGATTATGCACAGGCAGTAGCAAAAGAGCTTAAAGCAAAGCACATTGATGTAACTGTTGATTCACGTTCAGAAAAAATAGGTTACAAGATTCGTGAAGCAAGACTTGATAAATTACCATATATGCTTGTTGTAGGTCAGCAGGAAGAAGCAGACAACACTGTTTCAGTTAGAAGTAGATTTGCCGGAGATGAAGGCGTTAAAACATTAGATGAATTCATTCAGCAGATATGTGAAGAAATTGAAACTAAAGAAATTAGAAAAGAAGAAAAATAGAAAAATTTTCAAAATAAAAAAAGAATAAAATCAATTAAAAACTTCCACAATAATTGTATCGGATAATCCGAAATAAATATTGTGGAGGTTTTTATGACTGTATTAAATTGTAATGTTAAGAATTGTTATTACAACAAGGAAGCTAAATGCTGTAGAGAAGGCATTCAGGTTGGTGGAACAGATGCAACTGTAATGGACGCTACTTATTGTCAGGATTTTAGGGAAAAAATTGGTGGGGCAACATCAGGCGTTGAGCATTGTGGATGTGGTCCTGAAACTACATTAGATGTTAAATGTGATGCCACAAAATGCACATTTAATGATAATTGTAAGTGTCATGCTAAAGAAATTACAATTGATGGAAATGGTGCAACACATCAAAGTCAGACAGAGTGTGGAAGCTTTGAATGTAGTTGCAGATAGTTTGGAATAATGGAATCGTATAATATTGATTTATTTTATGCATAATAAAAATCAATTGACAAGTGTGCGGTGACATATGATGGTATGTTGTTGAGGTGAATGTGATACACATTAATTTGGGTGGTACCGCAGAAGTTTTGAAATTATAGCTTTTGTCCCTTTCGAGGGATGAAAGCTTTTTTTATTTATTGGAATTGCAAGATAATTAAAAAAGTATTCTACAAACAGGAGGAAATCCTGACCTTGATACTACAAAAAAATTAATTATTGAAATGGAAAAATCAGGAGCTGATTTGATAGAAGTGGGAATTCCATTCTCAGATCCTGTGGCGGAAGGCCCGGTTATACAGGAGGCAAACGAAAGAACATTGGCAAACGGATGTACAACAGACAAGTTGTTTGATGCAATAAAGTAAGTAAGAGCGACTGTTGAGGTACCAATTGTATTCCTTACGTATTTGAATCCGGTGTATACATATGGAAAAGACAGTGTTTCTCATGTAGGACAATATGTTAAAGAAATGAAGGAAGCCGTAAGAAAAGCTGAATAATCATAATTATATAAAGAAAGAAAGTCATCTTGAAAAATAATGGTAATGTTGTATAATAATTTCGTGTGCATTGCCGGATTGAGATGGCTTTTTTCATTGCAGCACATTATGACAATGGTGAGGTACGGATTTTGACACCGGTTGAAATTATAAAAAGTGATAAATTTAAAAGAATTTTATTTACGGTTTTAGAAATATTAGTTGTTGCCGGGCTGATTTTTGGAATTTTGATGTTTTTCCAAAGAAAGGTGACAAAAGAGGCCAACAAGGCAGGTAATTTAAACGGCAAAGGTATTGAAACTGAAACTAATAAAGTAAATAATGATTCCAATAATTATGAAATTGTTGTTAATAAGAAGCTAAATACTCTTATTATTTACAAGTATTTTAAAGATAAGAAAAGTAAAACAGCATATAAGGCATTCAAATGTTCTATTGGCAAGAAAATACCGACAGGAAATTATAAGACACATAAGAGTTATACATGGGTTGAAAATAAGCTGGGATGGCACAGATATAACACTCAGCTTGAAAAGGATATATGGGTGCAGTCAGCTGCCTATAAAGACAAATATGCATATCGACTGTCAAAGACTTCTTACAAATCGATAGGTAAGAAACAGTCGGCAGACAAGAGCATATTGCTTAGTGCAGGGGATGCGGCATGGATATATAGTAATTGCCGTGAAAAAACAAAAATATCCGTTATAAAAGGTAATAAGAAGGATAAGATTCCTGTTGAACCTTCAAAGGTAATTAAAGCATACAAATATTGTGGCTGGGATCCAACAGACCCTGACAGCAATAACCCTTACAGGAAACTAAAGAAGGGAGAGATTACTCAGGGAGAAAGCACTGTATATGTGGAGAAAGGTGATGCACCTGATTATCTTGGAAATATTTTGGTGGTAACTGCTGATGGTAAAAATATTACCGGAAAGTTAAAATATAACAAAATAGACACTAAAGATACTAAGACACAAAACGTAACTTTTAAGTACAAGGTATCAAAGGGAAAAACTTTAAAGATTAAGCAGAAATTTAAAGTGATTGATACTACACCGCCAAAGGTATCATGTTCGAAAAGTTTATTTACATTACAGGTAAAAAGCAAAGATGTTAAAGATGTTAAGAATAAAGATAATGTAAAAAAAATTCAGGATATGGTAAAATCATCTGTGGCAGTAAATGAAAGCACATCAAAGGTTGATGTATATACAGTTGAACCAGGAGTGTTGGAAGTTGGAGAAAAAGTTCCTGTTGTTATTAAAGCAAAAGATAAGGCAGGAAATATTGGAAGTGCACAGGTTATGTGTGAAATAAAATTACAGTCCAGTTCCCTTAATAAGAAATATAAACCATCAAAAGAACTGGAAAATAAGCGAAAAGCTAAAAAGAAAAAGTTAAAAAAATAATTTATATATACATTTTTAGGAGGAAATAAATTATGGCAACACCTTATAACCATAAGGAAATTGAAAAAAAGTGGCGTCACAATTGGGATGTAACCCCTATTAATAAAGACACTACAAAACCAAAATATTATTGTCTAGATATGTTCCCTTATCCATCAGGATCAGGACTTCATGTAGGACACTGGAGAGGATATGTAATCAGTGATGTTTGGAGTAGATATAAAATGCTTCATGGTTATCATATTATTCATCCTATGGGATGGGATGCTTTCGGTCTTCCGGCAGAAAACTATGCTATTAAGATGAAAACACATCCTGCTAAGTCAACAGCAGATAACATTGCAAATATCAAGAGACAGATTAATGAAATCGCAGCTCTTTATGACTGGGATATGGAAGTTAACACAACAGATCCTAAGTTCTATAAATGGACTCAGTGGATTTTCGTTCAGATGTTTAAGAAGGGACTGGCTTACGAGAAAGAAATGCCAATTAACTGGTGTCCATCATGTAAAACAGGTCTTGCTAACGAAGAAGTTGTTAACGGATGCTGTGAAAGATGTGGAGCAGAAGTTACAAAGAAGAACCTTAAGCAGTGGATGTTAAAAATTACAGCTTATGCTGACAGACTTCTTGCAGATTTAGACAAGCTTGACTGGCCTGAAAAGGTTAAAAAAATGCAGGCTGACTGGATTGGAAAATCATACGGTGCAGAAGTTGATTTTAAATTAGAAAATTCAGACGAAAAAATTACAGTATATACAACAAGACCTGATACACTTTATGGTGCAACATTTATGGTACTTGCTCCTGAACATGCCATGGCAAAATCTCTTGCAACAGATGAAACAAGAGCAGATGTTGAAGCATACATTCAGATGGCGGCTAATAAGTCATCTGTAGACAGACTTCAGGGAAAAGAAAAAACAGGTGTATTTACAGGAAGTTATGCAATTAACCCATTAAACGGTGCGAAGGTTCCAATCTGGCTTTCAGATTACGTACTTGCTGATTATGGTACAGGTGCAATTATGTGTGTTCCTGCCCATGATGACAGAGACTTTGCTTTCGCAACTAAGTTTAATATTCCAATTATTCAGGTTATTGCAAAAGACGGTAAAGAAATCGAAAACATGACAGAAGCTTACACAGAAGCATCAGGTACTATGATTAACTCAGGTGAGTGGAATGGTATGGAATCTTCTGTTCTTAAGAAAGAAGCTCCTCATATTATTGAAGAAAGAGGATTTGGTAGAGCAACAGTTAACTACAAGTTACGTGACTGGGTATTCTCAAGACAGAGATACTGGGGTGAACCTATTCCAATCGTACATTGTTCTGACTGTGGAGCAGTTCCTGTTCCTGAAGACCAGTTGCCATTATTATTACCTGATGTAGAATCATATGAACCAACAGGTACAGGTGAATCACCACTTGCAGCAATTGATGAATGGGTTAACACAACATGTCCTTGCTGTGGAAAACCTGCTAAGCGTGAAACAAATACAATGCCACAGTGGGCAGGATCATCATGGTACTTCTTAAGATATATTGATAATAAGAATGATAATGAACTTGTTTCAAGAGAAAAAGCTGACAAATATCTTCCTGTAGATATGTATATCGGTGGTGTTGAGCATGCAGTTCTGCACTTACTTTATTCAAGATTCTATACTAAGTTCTTACATGATATTGGAGTAGTTGATTTCGATGAACCATTTAAGAAATTATTTAACCAGGGTATGATTACAGGTAAGAATGGTATTAAGATGAGCAAATCAAAGGGTAACGTTGTATCACCTGATGATTTGGTAAGAGATTACGGATGTGACTCATTAAGACTTTATGAAATGTTCGTAGGACCACCTGAACTTGATTCAGAATGGGATGAAAGAGGAATAGACGGTGTATACAGATTTATCACAAGATTCTGGAAGCTGGCAGTAGACAGCATTGAAGCTAATGTTGAACCTACTAAGGAAATGATAAAACTTCGTCACCAGATGGTTCATACAATTACAAGACGTCTGGAAGACTTCAGTTTAAATACAGTAGTTTCAGGTTTCATGGAATTCAATAACAAGTTTATTGATTTAGCTAAGAAAGAGGGCGGAATTGATAAAGAAACAATTCAGACTTTCGTTACATTATTAGCCCCATTTGCACCACACATTGGTGAAGAATTATGGGAAAAACTTGGAAATACAGGTAGCGTATTTGAGAACAACAAGTGGCCTGAAGCTGACGAAGAACTTATGAAGGATGATGAAATCCAGGTTCCTGTTCAGATTAACGGTAAGACAAAGGTTGTAATCAGTGTACCGGCTGACATCTCAAAGGATGACGCCATTGCTCAGGGTAAAGAAGCATTAGGTGACAAGTTAGCAGGAAACATTGTTAAGGAAATTTATGTTCCGGGAAGAATTATTAACTTGGTTGTTAAATAATAAAGGAATTGTTTGAAAAGTTTATAACGTATGATATTATAGAACTATCACTGTGGTGATAGTTCTATTTGCTTTATGAGAGAGGGTATGATGAAAAAGAATTTATATGTTATTTTTGTCTTAATAAGTATAGTTTGTATAGGAACGATGTGGAATAATGATTGCTTTGGAAAGGAAACGGTGGAGCAAAAAAATAGTACAGACGTAATAGTGGACAATTTTAGTGGAAATATGCTAAATGAAAAAGGCATAATACTAAAATGGTCTAAAGTTCAAAAATCAAAAGGATATGTTATTTACAGAAATAGCAGGAAAATAGCCACAATCAAAAGTAATAAAATAAAAAAATATACTGACAAAAAAGTTAAGTCAGGAAAGAAATATACATACGAAATTGCTCCTTACAGAATAATCAATGGAGAGAAAGTTTTAGGTTCAAAAAGCTATAAGATAGAGATAAAAGCAACTAAAAGAAATACTAAAAAAATCAACCCGGCAAGAGTGGTTATTCCTGATTTTTATTATAAAGAGAATTATTCTGTGGGCTTGAATGAAAGCATAAAGTTACATGCAAAAGCAAAGGTAAAAAAGGGATTAAAAAAGAAAAAGGTATTTAACAGTAAGATAGTTTGGAGCAGTTCAGATGAAAGTCTTGCAACAGTAAACCCAAATGGCGTGGTTAAGGCCAACAATAACAGAAAAACAGGAACAGTTTATATTACAGCCAGAGCAATAAATGGTGTGAAGAAGGTTATAAAAGTAGATGTGACTGATTATATGAAACCATTAAAGTTTTCTAAAAAAATATATATAGATGAAACAATTAGACCGGTTTTGACAACATATTACAAGCAATTAACAGAAATAGCAGGTTATTTTTCTTACGTAAATAAAGATGTAAATGCAAAATTTAATCTCAATGAAATGTATGATGGCATAGAGTCAGATTCAAGCATAAATATACCGGAAAACATAAAGAAGGATATTTATGATCTAATGTTTAATGTTAGTGTTGAAGTGGAAGTGAAAGATAATACACTCACAATAAGTTTTGATAAACTTTTTGCAGATAATTCAACTTTTACTTATAAGATAAATATATGTTTAAATGAAAAACCGGAATATAAATATCAATATGTTATTGGTTATGCAAAATTATGTGAGCGTTGGTATTATAGTGAAGAAAGAAATTATAATACTGATTTTTATTTGAAAAACAAATAGGAAAAAATATGGGGATTTTTTCAAAAATGATGAATACGAAAATTAAAAATGTAGTAATTATACTTGTGCTAATACCATATTTAATCTACAATACATATGGAAATGAAAATTCGATACAACCTAATAATATAGATATGTGTGTAAAGAATTTTAGTGGAAATATGCTAAATGAAAAAGGTATAATACTAAAATGGTCCAAAGCACAAAAATCAAAGGGATATGTTATTTACAGAAATAGCAAAAAAATAGCTACAATCAAAAGCAATAAAATAAAAAAATATATTGACAAAAAAGTTAAGTCAGGAAAGAAATATACATACGAAATTGCTCCTTACAGAATAATCAATGGAGAGAAAGTTTTAGGTTCAAAAAGCTATAAGATAGAGATAAAAGCAACTAAAAGAAATACTAAAAAAATCAACCCGGCAAGAGTGGTTATTCCTGATTTTTATTATAAAGAGAATTATTCTGTGGGCTTGAATGAAAGCATAAAGTTACATGCAAAAGCAAAGGTAAAAAAGGGATTAAAAAAGAAAAAGGTATTTAACAGTAAGATAGTTTGGAGCAGTTCAGATGAAAGTCTTGCAACAGTAGACAAAAATGGTGTGGTCAAAGCTAACAATAATAGAAAAACAGGAACAGTCTATATTACAGCCAGAGCAATAAATGGTGTGAAAAAGGTTATAAAAGTAGATGTGATAAATTATTATAATCCGCTTAAATTCAAAAATTATAGAGTTGTTCCGGAAGAATTGGCACCGTTATTTGGAAAATATAAGAATGAAATGTGTGAAATAGCTACATATTTTGCTTTTGATAATAAAATCAGTAATGTAAAAATTGATCTGGAAAGTGATGGATTGTCGGTAAAAACACAACCTGAAGTAAAATTGAATTAAAAGATCGAAAATGCATTATATACAGTGATGAATGAGCTGTGTCTTCATTTTGAAATCAAGGATGGTTATCTTAAAGTAACATATAATGATTATTTTTTAGATGGAAGTATTTTTAAATATAGTATTATTTGCTGCATTGATAAAGCATCAGAAGAAAATTTTCAATATCAAATTGGTTATGTTCAAATTGAAAAATTATGGTTTTATACATAAGAAAAATTCTTTAAATAATATCAAAAACAGAACTATCGCTTTGGTGACAGTTCTGTTTTTTGTAAAATGTTATCTGTTCTTTTTACCGACCATTTCTACAATTTTTTTGACCATATCAATTCTTTTAATTTCTTCAGGGGACATATCTTCCTTTAAAACATTAAGTATAAGATTAGTTTCGGCGTTGGTAAAATTAATGCCGTTTTTCCCAGCTATATTAGATTGTTGTATAAAGTATGTAAGCATTTGTTTGGGCTCCATACCCTTGGCACCTTCAATGATTTTCGTAAGCATCTCAAGCTTTTCATTTGAAATACCATTTAATACAGGATCATCCATCCATTTGTTGTTGCTCATTATCTGCCTCCTCATTATAATTATTCTCATTTGATGAAAAATCAAAGTTTGCATTGTCAAAGCCTGAATTCATAAATGCAGAGTTCATAAAATCATTCATGGAATTTTCATCCATACTCATCATTTTAAACATTTCCATCATATCCATCATATTGCTGATATTTTCCTGTTCTTCGTCATCTAAAACGTCCTTGATATCTTCAAGAATACAACTGATATCACCGTGCTTGTCAGCATTCATGGCTGCAATGGTTACATTATTGTTAATTTGGGCTGCATTTTGCAGTTCTTTTAGTTTTATGAGCATTCCAATCATGGTTCCCATATTATTGTCAATGTAAGGGATTACAGCTTTTATCAACTGCATGGTTTTGTTAGTGACCATTGAGTCAAACTTTGTCTGCTTAAATTGTTGATTATCCATTTGACTGTAATCCCCCATCAACATAATGCAATTCTTTGATAATTTAAGTCTATGCAAAAAGCAGGACTTAAATGCTAATACAAACAAGTAATATTAAAAAATTGTAATTACCTGAATTGTTTTCATTCAATGCCGTTGTTAACAAACATTGGAAATCATATTCGTAAAAATCAGTGTCATCAACTAACAGCCGCAACCGCAACCATTTCCGTTGTTTCCAAAGAATCCGTTTCCGTTGCCGCATCCACAGCAGCTAAAAAGAATAAATAACCAAATTATTGTTGAACAGCAGTCACCGCCACCAAAGAATCCGTTTCCGTTGCCACATCCGCCACAGAATAAAAGAATAAGAATAAGGAATAAACAGTTGTTATTGTTTCCTCCTTCACAACCACATCCGCAGTTTGTTGCTGCTAAATCACTCATGTTATTATCTCCTAAATTATTGTTTACACTAAATAATATGATAAAGGGCATGTCTTGTTTACAAATAATTTTAAACTGAAATTTATTCAGGCATATATTACAGTATAGATAAATTAAAGGGCAGCACAAAAATGAGAAAAGTAAGAAGAGATTTAAATATAGATTGGATTCATAACAAAGGCATAAGGGGAAAAAATATAGGGGTGGCCGTATTGGATAGCGGAATAAGTGGTCATCCTGATTTTGAAAACAGAATAAAAGTATTTAAGGATTTTGTTGACAGGGAAAGAAAAATGTATGATGATGAAGGTCATGGAACGCACGTCACGGGTATTATTGCAGGAAGCGGAAACATATCTAAAGGAATAATGACGGGAATTGCGCCAAAAGCAGATATTATTTCAATTAAAGTATTAAATAAAAAAGGAATAGGAAAAGAAGAGAATGTAATAAACGGAATAAAGTGGATAATTGATAATGGAAAAAGGTATGGAATCAGAGTTGTAAATATTTCATTTGGAACTTTGAAAAAAAATGAGTCCGATAATAATAAATTAACAGCAATGGTAGAACTGTTATGGGACTTAGGATATGTGGTGGTTGCAGCGGCCGGCAACAGTGGACCGGGCCCCAGTTCCATATCCACACCGGGGGACAGCAAAAAAATAATTACAGTGGGGGCGGATAATGACAATGTAAGAATGATGGTTAATGGAAAAATGGTTTATAATTATTCAGGTAGGGGACCAACTAAGCAATGTATACAGAAACCGGATATAGTTGCTCCGGCAAATGGAATATACAGCTGCTGTAACCTGTGGAGAAAAAATTATTTTTATGTTCAAAAAAGTGGAACATCAATGTCTACGCCTATAGTTTCGGGAATTATCTGTTTAATGTTATCGGTTAATCCTAAACTTACAAATGTTCAATGTAAAAAAATAATAAAGGAGACTGCAAATGATTTAAATATGGACAAAAACAGGCAGGGCTGGGGGAAAGTGTCGGCACAAAAAGCCATTGAGAAAGCAAATGCATCTTTACTTTGGAACACATTTTAGATATAATCTACAAGGATACTACGACGAAGGTTAGGAGGGAACAAAATGGAAAAGATTAAAATGACAACTCCATTGGTAGAAATGGATGGAGACGAGATGACAAGAATTCTTTGGAAAATGATTAAAGACGAATTGTTATTACCATTTGTAGATTTAAAGACTGAATATTATGATTTAGGATTAGATTACAGAAATGAAACAAATGATCAGGTAACTATTGACTCAGCTGAAGCTACAAAGAAATATGGTGTAGCAGTAAAATGTGCTACAATCACACCAAATGCTGCAAGAATGCCTGAATATAACTTAAAAGAAATGTGGAAGAGTCCAAACGGAACTATCAGAGCAATGTTAGATGGAACTGTATTTAGAGCTCCAATCATTGTAAAAGGCATAGAACCATACGTTAAAAACTGGACAAAGCCAATTACAATTGCAAGACACGCATACGGTGATGTTTATAAGGGAGTTGAAATGAAGATTCCTGCAGCCGGAAAAGCAGAACTTGTATATACAAATGAAGCAGGTGAAGAAACAAGAGAATTAATCCATGACTTTAAGGGAGCCGGAATTATTCAGGGAATGCATAACTTAAATGATTCAATCGAAAGTTTTGCAAGAAGTTGTTTTAATTTTGCACTTGATACAAAACAGGATTTATGGTTTGCAACAAAAGATACTATTTCTAAGAAATATGATCATACATTTAAGGATATCTTCAATGATATTTTTGAAGCTGAATACAAAGAAAAATTCGATGCGGCAGGAATTGAATATTTCTACACACTTATTGATGATGCAGTTGCCCGTGTTATGAGATCAGAGGGCGGATACATCTGGGCATGTAAAAACTATGATGGTGACGTTATGTCTGATATGGTTGCTACAGCTTTTGGTTCATTATCAATGATGACATCTGTTCTTGCATCACCACATGGATATTATGAATATGAAGCTGCTCATGGAACAGTTCAGAGACATTATTACAAGTATTTAAAGGGAGAAGAAACATCAACAAACCCAATTGCAACAATTTTTGCTTGGACAGGTGCTCTTAGAAAGAGAGGAGAGCTTGATAATCTTCCTGAACTTATGGCGTTTGCTGATAAGTTAGAGAAAGCTTGTATTGATACTATTGAAAATGGAGAAATGACAGGAGATTTGTATTTGATTTCAACATTAGAAAATAAGAAAAAATTAAATACAGAGGAGTTTATTTTGGCAATTAGAAAGACTTTAGAAGGTCTTATGTAGGAGAAGAGGAGTAAATATGAAAAAAATAAGTAAAATATTGATGGCGGTTTCTTTATTAGCAGTTATGACATTGGGAATGACTGTAATGACAATGGCAGAGGAGAAAACTATTACACCAACTGTTTCTGTAAATGGAAACGAAACTTCAACAACAGAAACATATACATATACAAATGCAGCTACTTACAAATTAGAGAATTTGAAGGGATATTATGGTATTGTTATACCTGTTAATGTATCACAGGCAGGAACTTTAGAGTTCAAATATGATGTGGTGAAATTAGACAAGAGCTGTGACATTGATTTATATACAGACATCAAGTGCACAAACAGAGTTTCTAGTTCTTCTAATTATATTACATCAGGAAAGTCTCAGGAAACGAAATATATTCCATTAAGCAATGGTGGAACATATTACTTAAGATTAAGAAGTTATGGAACTACAGTTGATACAGCAGATGTTACAAATACATTTAAGATATCTGCAAAATTATACTCAAAGGCTGATAGGGGAATTAAGTCAGGACAGACAATTACATACTACAGAAACAGTGGAGATGACAATTTTTATTTTAAATATAAGGCTAATTCTACAGGAGCTGTAAAGCTTGAGTTTTCATATAGTCTTGGAAGTTATGTAACTATTACAGACGCTAAAAAGAAGGTAATTTCAGAGAAGAAGTATGTAAGTTCAAATTTTAGTGGAAATTCCATTATATTAGCAGTAAAGAAGAATGCTACATATTACTTCAAGATTAATTCTATCGGGGTAACAGGAAGTACTTCCGCAGGAATTGGAAATTTACAGACAATAAAAGCGACTCAGATAAAGATAAAGGCAAAGGGTGGAGCAAAAAAATCCAAAGCTGCTAATATAAAATATAACAAGACTGTTAAGGGAGTAATCGTACCGGGTGACAAAAAAGCTAAATGGTATAAAATATCATTAAAGAAAGGCAAAAAGCCGGCATTTGTAATAAACGGAAATATAACAGGTTCTCTTAACATATCTGTTTATACAAAAAAAGGAAAGAAAATTTCCTCAAACATTTTTAGCGCAAGAAAGGGTAAATATAACACTTACGGAACATGGAAGAAAGGAACATATTATATTAAGGTTGTTCGTGCAAATTCATTAAGTAGTGGAACTTTCTCAATAAAAAATGTTCAGGCTAAACAGTAAAGATATTATATGAATATAAATGGACCTCTGGTAATTCTGGAGGTCTATTATTATGAAATTGACTTGCAAAAGGTGTGGTGATAGCAATGAAAGAAAACTTAAAGAAAATGATATCATATTATAAACCATATAAGAGGGTATTTTTTATTGATATGTTTTTTGCAATTATGGCTTCAGCAATAGCGTTAGTTATACCTTTGGTGGTACGTTATGTGGCATCAAATGTAGGAAAGATGGACGCAAAAGATGCCGTTAAACAGTTGATTATAATAGCGATTGTAGTTGGTGCATTAATATTATTTCAATGTTACTGTAATTACTATATTGCAAATTACGGCCATGTTATGGGAGCAAATATTGAATATGACATGAGAGCAGAAATATTTGCACATTTTCAGAAGATGCCTTTTTCATTTTTTGATGATCAAAAAGTAGGACAGTTAATGTCAAGAATTACATCAGACCTGTTTGATATAACAGAACTTCTTCATCACGGCCCTGAAAATTTGACAATATCTTTTATTAAGATTCTGGGGGCATTGGCAATTTTAATAAGTATAAATGCAAAACTGGCACTTGCTGCTTTTGTACTGGTTCCTTTTATGATTGTCTATGCTTATTTCTTTAATAAAAAAATGAAGCAGACTTTCAGAATGAACAGAATAAAAATTGCAGCAATAAATGAGCAGATTGAGGATAATTTATCAGGAATCCGTGTAGTCAAGTCGTTTGCCAATGAAGAACTTGAAAATAAAAAATTTAAAATAGGAAATGATGGATTCTTACAGGCAAAGAAAAATAATTACAAATATATGGGAGGCTATAATTCAGGGCTCACGGCATTTACAACAACTATTAACTTACTTGTTATTATTGTGGGTGGCGTAATGATTATAAAAAATATGGTAGGGATAACGGATTTACTTACATTTCTGTTATATATAAATATATTTACTGATCCGGTAAAAACGCTTATTGACTTTACGGAACAGTTCCAGAATGGCTATTCAGGATATGAAAGATTCAGACAGATTCTTAACATTGAGCCTGAAATACAGGATAAGGAAGATGCAGTGGATATGAATAATGTTAAGGGAAGAATAACTTTTGAAGATGTGTCATTTAGATATAATGATAATGAGCATCGTGTTCTTAAGCATATTAATCTGGATGTAAAGGCAGGATCTTATATTGCTTTGGTGGGTTCATCTGGGGCCGGAAAAACAACTCTTTGTAACCTGATTCCAAGATTTTATGAAGTATCTGATGGAAAAATAATGATTGACGGAAAAGATATCCGAGATGTTAAACTCAAATCATTAAGGGATAATATTGGAATGGTACAGCAGGATGTTTATCTTTTTGCAGGAACTATATTTGAAAATATCAGATATGGAAGACCTGATGCAACAAGAGAAGAAGTTATTGAGGCTGCAAAAGAAGCTAATGCATATGATTTTATTATGTCACTTCCTAATGGTTTTGATACTGATATAGGACAGCGTGGTATCAAGTTATCCGGTGGGCAGAAACAAAGACTTTCCATTGCAAGGGTATTTCTGAAAAATCCTCCAATTTTAATTTTTGATGAGGCAACATCAGCACTTGATAATGAAAGTGAGAAAATTGTTCAACAGTCAATGGAAAAGCTTGCTAAAAACAGGACAACTCTTGTAATAGCTCACAGACTTTCAACTATCCGAAATGCAGAAAAAATTCTTGTTTTAACGGAAAATGGAATAGAAGAAGAAGGAACCCACAGGGAACTTATTGAAAAACATGGAATATATTATGAATTGTATAAAATGACAGAAATATAATATACCAAGAAACAGAGCATCATTGGAAAATTCAATGGTGCTCTGTTTCTTAAAGATTTTTATATATTTAAAATATTATTTAATTATAGTTCCGACTTTCTCACGGATACCTTCTTTAGCCTTATCAAGATTTGTAATAATTGCAGTTCTGTTATTACCTGCAAGTACAAATGAAAGAGAAGCATCAATTTTTGGTAATGATGTAACAGGATCAAAGTAGCCGTCTTCAATAAGCTTTTCAGCTTCAGCTGTTGTAAGATTCTTTAATTCTTCAGTATTGCCGTCTTTCTCGATAGTCAGGTAATCACTGGATGTAAGGATCATAAGAGCAGAAGCGTCTAACATATCAGCTAACTTTGCTGCAGTGTAATCTTTCTCAATAATACCGCTGGCACCCTTTAAACCTGTACGCTGTTCAAGAACAGGGATTCCGCCACCGCCGGCAGCAATTACTAACTGATGAGCATCAACTAATGCCTTGATGGCATCAATTTCATAAATGTCGATTGGCTTAGGGCTTGCAATAATACGTCTGTAGCCGTCTTCGCCTTCTTCATATTCAACGTAATTTCCTTTTTTCTTTTCATTTTCAGCTTCTTCTTTAGTCATAAGACGACCGATTACCTTTGAAGGTGAATTAAAAGCTCTGTCAAAAGGATCAACTCTTACCTGAGTAATAATTGTGCTGACGGGCTTATAAATTCCACGGGAAAGAAGTTCAGTTCTGATAGCATTCTGTAAGTCAAAACCGATGTATCCCTGACTCATAGCCCCGCATATTGACATTGGAGCTACAGTACGGTTTTCGTCCAATCTAGAGTATTCTGTCATGGCTGTCTGAATCATTCCTACCTGAGGACCGTTACTGTGAGTAATAATTACTTCATATTTTTCTTCAACTAAATCCGCAATGGCTTTTGCGGCAGCTTTTACACGAATCTGCTGCTTTGGAAATGACTCGCTGAAAGCGTTTCTTCCAAGGGCAACAACAACTTTTTTATTTTCCATAATATCGTCTCCTTAACATAGGTAAATTAATATAAATAGTATAAGATAAATCCGGGTAAAATACAATATTGTTTTACGTGGATAATGCCAATATAAACACTATAACTGGTCCGAAAGAACTTCCCATTCTTCCATAAGTTCATCCAGTTTTTCACTAATATCGTTTTGTTCTTTACTGATTTCATTTAACTTGGCTGAGTTTGTTGCAATCTCAGGGTCAGCAACTAAATCGTCCAATTCATTTAAACGGTCTTCGTATTTTTTTATTTTTTCTTCAACCTTTGATATATCATTTTTCAATTTTCTAATCCTTGCGGCTTCAGCCTTCCTTTCTAAGTAATCCTGTTTATTATCAGAAACAGCTTTCTTTTCCTTTTGGGCTACAACTTCAGGAGCAAAAGTAGCAGTTAGCTGTTCACGCTTTTCTTCATAATAATCATAGTTTCCGAGATAATTTATTAATATTGTATTAGTAAGTTCCAAAATTCTCTGGGCGGTCTGGTTAATAAAATATCTGTCATGAGATACATACAGAACAGTCCCAGTATAATTATTGATTGCATTTTCCAATATTTCCTTTGATGTCATGTCCAAATGGTTTGTAGGCTCATCAAGGATAATAAGGTTAGCTTCTGAAAGCATTAATTTTGCAAGGGAAAGTCTGCCCTTTTCACCACCGCTTAAATCCGAAACTCTTTTAAATACATCGTCTCCTGTAAACATAAAGGCAGCAAGAGTGTTCCTGATTTTTGTGTTATTCATATTTGGATATGCATTTGAAATTTCTTCAAATAATGTATTTTCATCAGACAGATTATGATGCTCCTGATCGTAATAACCGATATGCACGTTAGTTCCAAGTTTGATAACACCGGCATCAGCATCAACTAATCCGTTAATTATCTTAAGAATGGTAGTTTTTCCTGTGCCATTGTCTCCAATAAGGGCAACGTGTTCACCACGTTTAATTTCAAAATCCAAATTGGAAAAAAGAGTAGTAGTGAAAGATTTTGTAAGCCCTGTTACCGTAAGAACATCATTACCACTTACAACATCAGGTTCAAGACTAATAGTCATGTTGTCCTGAAGTTCAGTAGGCTTTTCAATTACATCCATTTTTGACAAAGCTTTTTCACGGCTTTCCGCACGTTTATAAAACTTTTCCTGTTTATAGGAACGAAGTTTAGCTATAACTTCTTCCTGATGTTTGATTTCACTTTGTTGTTTTAAATACAAATTCATCTGTGCTTCACGAAGCTGTTTTTTCTTTGCGGCAAAAGCAGAATAATTACCTTCATATACGTGGGATTTATGGTTCTCAATTTCCACAACCTTAGTGACAATTTTGTCAAGAAAATATCTGTCGTGGGCAATTATTAATACGGCACCGTTGTAATTTAAAAGATAGGTTTCAAGCCACTTGATTGAATTTAAGTCCAAATGGTTCGTAGGCTCATCAAGCATAATGATATCAGGTTTTTCAAGAAGTAATTTACAAAGGGCAACTCTGGTTTTCTGACCACCTGAAAGAGTGCCTACAGGTTTATTAAAATCTTCCTCGGTAAAACCAAGACCTTTTATAACTCCTTCAATTTCACTTTTATATGAATATCCGTTTAGCAACTGAAAAGTATGTTCTAAATTAGTGTAGGAGTTCATAAGTTTAGACAAGTCATCCCCTGAAACAACAGACATCTGCTTTTCATAATCCATAAGCTTCTGTTCCATATCAATAATGTTCTGTTTTACTGATTTTACTTCCTCATAAATGGAATTATGGGAACTTAAATCCTGATATTGGGCAAGATAGCCGATAGTTTTATCTTTTCCGATAATAACATTACCGCTGTCGGCATTTAATTCCCCCATAATTATTTTCATAATTGTGGATTTACCGGCTCCGTTGTTTCCAACAATTGCAGCTTTTTCATTATCATTTATGAAGAATGAGCAGTCGTCCAAAATCACGTCAACTCCATATGATTTACATATATGATTACAAGATAATATCATTTGTTTTCTCCCGTTAGTATCGTTAATTTATCCGAAAGATAGTCTATCATAAAATCGGTGATTTTGAAACATAATAAAGTATGACAAATATTTGACAATCTTTTGCGATATCCTTATAATTGAGTTAGCATTAAAAGGAAGGGTTGAATAATGAACAAAATTTCAAAGGCGGTTGTGTCGAGACTGCCAAGATATTATAGATATTTAGATGAACTTAAACAGCAGAATATTGAGCGTATTTCATCAAAAGAGTTAAGTAAATTAATGAATGTGACAGCTTCCCAGATTAGACAGGATTTAAATAATTTTGGGGGATTCGGACAGCAGGGTTATGGATATAACGTAGGATATCTTTATGAAGAAATAGGAAAACTGCTGGGACTTGATACTAAGCATAAAATGGTTATTGTAGGCGCCGGTAATTTAGGGCAGGCAATTGCCAATTATGGAAATTTCAAAAACCGTGGGTTTGAAATAACGGCATTGTTTGACAAAAACAAGGATTTAATCGGGAAGAAGACAGCTAATTACGAGATAAAAGATATAGTGAATCTGTATGACTATATAAAGGAAAACAATATTGAGATAGTAGCACTTACATTACCAAAAGAACCGGCAAAAATAATTGCTGAAAAGCTGGTGGAGTGTGGTGTGAAGGCATTTTGGAATTTTGCCCATACTGACTTGAAATTTTCAAATGATGTAATAGTTGAGAATGTTCATTTGTCAGAAAGTCTGATGAAGCTTACATACAGAATTTCTGAGAAAAATATGCATGACAAATAAGGAGCAGACATGAATAGTATTGTTACCGGAAAAGAAATGAAAAAAATAGACAAATACACAATTGAAAACATAAAAGTGCCTGGGATTGTGTTAATGGAAAGAGCCGCATTAAGTGTGGCTTCTCTTATTATGGAAAAAGAGGGAACAGATCAGAGTGTTCAGATTGTCGCGGGAGAAGGAAACAATGGTGCAGACGGACTGGCTGTAGCAAGAATGTTATACTTAAACGGTTATGATGTAGTTGTGTACATTGCAGGAGATGAAAGTAAAGCTACAGACGATTTTAAGACACAGTTGCAGATTATACGAAATCTTGGAGTTAAAGAGGTAGTGGAAATTCAGGACAGGGATATTACTGTAGATGCAATTTTTGGTGTAGGATTATCCAGAAACGTTGAAGGCAAATATAAAGAAGTTATAGAAAAAATAAATAAATTAAGAACTGTAGTATATGCGGTGGATATTCCGTCCGGTGTGGATGCAGATACAGGAAAGGTTCTTGGAGTGGCAGTAAATGCCGCATTTACTGTGACTTTTGGGTGTTACAAAATTGGAACAGTACTGTATCCGGGAGCGGAGCATTGTGGAGAGGTTATTGTAAGTGATATTGGATTTCCACAAAAAGCGGTTGACGCAGTTGAAGGTGCCATAAAGTGTGCTACAATTAGTGATCTGGATTTGATTCCCAAAAGGATGAATTATTCTAATAAAGGAACATATGGAAAAATATTGGTTGTTGCCGGAAGTAAGGATATATCCGGGGCAGCTATAATGACTGCATTGGCGGCATTTAAAACCGGTGCAGGAATGGTTAGAATTTTTACTCACAGTGCAAACAGAAACATTATTGGAAAAGTTATTCCTGAAGCAATGATTAACACTTATGAACTTGATAAGTTTGACGAAAAGGCATTTGAAGCCTGCCTTAAATGGTGCAGTGTTGTGGCAATAGGACCGGGAATCGGAACAGGAACAATACAAAGCATGATGGTTGAAAAGGTATTGGAAAGTGATTTACCGGCGGTTATAGATGCAGACGCAATAAATACAATTGCCAACAATGAGATTATAAAGAAAAAATTACGCAGGAATGTTGTAATAACACCTCATTTAGGTGAAATGAGTCGTTTATTAAGTGTGCCAATAGAAGAAATAACAAAGGATTTGGTTAAATACGCGAAAAAAATAAATTATGTATATGGAGCCAATGTAGTATTAAAGGATGCAAGAACAATAATCGCAACTGAAGGTCAGACATACATTAATATAAGTGGTAATAACGGAATGGCTACAGCAGGAAGCGGTGATGTCCTGACGGGTATAATTGCAGGATTGATAGGAATTAATGCCGGAGTAGATGTGGCATCTTTTATGGGAACCTATATACATGGGCTTGCTGGAGATTATGCCATTACGGAAACTACTAAGGCAGGACTTATGGCTACAGACATTATTAAAGCCATTCCTGAAGTTATGGAAAGATAAATAATAAAAGAGGTAAAAAAATGAAAAAAGAAATATCTGAAAAATATTTTAGGGGATATGCCACAGTTGATTTGGACAAAATTTACAGAAACATAGAAAAAATGAAAGAAAAGTTAAATCCTGAAACAGGAGTTGTGGCAGTTATAAAAACAGACGGTTATGGACATGGAGCAGTTCCGATTGCAAAGAGAATTGATTCTATATGCTATGGTTATGCTGTAGCAACAGTGGCTGAAGGGCACAATCTTAGAAGACATGGTATAACAAAACCAATTTTTATTTTGGGATATACTCCTAAAACATACTATGATATGGTGATTAAAGAAAAAATGCTACCACCGATTTTTTCTCTGGAAATGGCAAAAGATTTTTCAGATGCAGCTACAGGGCTTGGTGTTGAAGCAAAGATAAATATTGCTGTAGACACGGGAATGAGCAGAATAGGCTACATTCCAAGTGACAAGGCAGTTCAGGAAATTGTAGAAATTAATAAATTACCAAACATAAAGATAGAATCCATATTTACTCATTTTGCAAAAGCAGATTACATAGACAAAAGTTTTGCTGATAAGCAGTTTGAAGAGTTTGTGGAATTTATAAATACATTGGAAGAGAATGGCGTACATATTCCAATACATCAGTGTGCCAACAGTGCGGCAATGATGGAAATGCCAAAAACATCATTAAGTCTTTCAAGAGCAGGAATATCAATGTATGGTCTTTATCCTTCAGAAGAAGTGGACCATGAGGCAATGAAACTTGAACCGGCAATGGCTATATACAGTCATGTTGTATATGTTAAGGAAATTGAAGCCGGCAGGGGAATAAGCTATGGACAGACATTTGTTGCGGACAAAAAAATGAAAATTGCAACAATTCCTATCGGATACGGAGACGGATACCCAAGAAATCTAAGTAACAAAGGATATGTTCTTATTGATGGCAAAAGGGCTGATATTCTTGGAAGAATATGTATGGACCAGTTTATGGTTGATGTTACGGGAATGGACGTTAAAGCAGGAGATTTAGTTACCATTGCAGGAAAAGACGGTAATGAGGAAATTCTAATTGATGATCTGGCAGTTTTGGCAGGAACATTTAATTATGAATTTGTATGTGATTTAGGAAAAAGAATTCCAAGAGTATACATTAAGGATAACAAAGTTGTAGGCACAAAAGACTACTTTGATGATGATTATGAAATAAATATTTAACCTGGTTGAATACACATTCCAAAAAGTGGAATACTATAATTAGTAGATAACAAAATGGAGTGTGAAAATGGTTATTAGACGAGGGGATATATTTTATGCAGATTTAAGACCTGTAATAGGGTCTGAGCAGGGAGGAATAAGACCTGTATTGATTATTCAAAATGACACGGGTAACCGTCATAGTCCTACAGTTATTGTTGCAGCAATAACATCAAGAATGACTAAGGCAAAACTTCCAACCCACATAAAAATTGATAAAGAAAAATGCGATATTGTTAAAGATTCGGTTATTCTTTTGGAACAGCTAAGAACAATCGATAAAAAAAGATTAAAAGATAAAGTTTGTCATCTGGATGGTGAAATTCTAAAAACAGTAGACAGGGCTTTGTGCATAAGTTTGGAGCTTGATACATAATAATAAGCGTAAGTTGACTATTAAAATAGAATTTGATAAACTTTCTAGTGATTAAGGATTAAGAAAATACGAAAAGAGGTAATGAAATGTCAGGACATTCAAAATTTGCGAACATTAAGCATAAGAAAGAAAAAAATGATGCAGCAAAGGGCAAGATGTTCACTATTATAGGAAAAGAAATCGCAGTTGCAGTTAAAGAAGGTGGAGCAGATCCAAATAATAACAGCAAACTTCGTGATGTAATAGCAAAAGCAAAGGCAAATAATATGCCTAATGATACTATTGAAAGAGGTATAAAGAAGGCTGCCGGAAACGCAAGTGCCATTAATTATGAAACAGTCAGATATGAAGGCTATGGACCAAACGGTATTGCCATAATTGTTGACGCACTTACAGATAACAGAAACAGAACAGCAGCTAATGTAAGAAACTGCTTTACAAAGGGCGGCGGAAACGTAGGAGCACAGGGATGTGTTTCATATATGTTTGATGAAAAAGGTCAGATTATAATAGACAAAGAAGAATGTGAAATGGATCCGGATGAATTAATGATGATTGCGTTGGATTCAGGAGCAGAAGATTTTTCTGATGAAGAAGATAGCTATGAAGTAATTACAGCACCGGAAGAATTTAGTATAGTTCGCGAAACTTTAGAAAAGGCAGGCATTAAGATGGCTGAAGCAGAAGTTACTATGATTCCACAGAATTACGTAGAATTATCAGATGATGAAGCAATTAAGAAAATGAACATTATTATTGATAAGTTAGACGAAGATGAAGATGTTCAGCAGGTATACCACAATTGGGATGAGTAGGAATTTTATATGAATACAGTGCTTTTTGATTTAGATGGAACATTGCTTCCAATGGATATGAAAGAATTTACCGATACATATATGTTGTTACTGAAAAGTCATTTGGAATCAGCCGGATATGAAGCTGAAAAGATTATAGCCGGAATATGGATTGGGCAAAAAGCCATGATAGAAAACAATGGGATGCTTACTAATGAAGAGTGTTTCTGGAAGGCTTTTGAAAACTTTATGACTGACGGTAACGGCAAGATGGAAACGAAGGTAAAACGAAAACTTGAAAAAGAAATTATAAAGTTTTACAAAGAAGACTTTGGCGTTGCAAGATACGTTACCAGTCCCTCTAACATTGTGTCGGAATGCATACATATTTTGAAAGAAAAGGGATATCAGCTTGTAGTGGCAACGAATCCCATTTTTCCGGAAATTGCCATTTATGAGAGAATGGCATGGGCAGGAGTTGATACGGAGGACTTTAGTCTTATAACTACGTATGAGAACTCTTGTTACACTAAACCAAATCCGGAATATTATAAATATTTATTAAAGGTTTTGTACAAGGATCCTGATGACTGCCTTATGGTGGGCAATGACGTAAAGGAAGATATGAGTGCGAAACATTTAGGAATCGATGTTTTCTTATTAGAAGGCAATGTAATTGAAGACTTGAATACAGATATATCTGAAATCAAGAGAGGCAATTGGAGCGTGTTTAAGGAATATGTCTCAAATCTCCCTAATTTAAACAGGTAAAGTTATAATGAAGAAGAGTTGTGATTTAATCTAATCGCACCTCTTTTTGCATAAAGAGGTGGTTTTATTTTAGTATAGGTAACAAAATTTTAACAGGCATTGATGAAGAAAAATTAGTATGTTAGCATAAAATCGTTTTAAAGTGAAAAAACGGAAGGAGAAAAATATGAAAAAACGGATTTTATCAGTAGTTTTGACTGTAGCCATGGTGCTGGCGTCTTTAGTTTATCAGCCGGCAATAAAAGAAGTTAAGGCCGCAGCATGGAATTTGGTGTGGAGCGACGAGTTTGATGGAAACTCTCTTGACACCAGCGTATGGACACGTGAGACAGGAGGCAGCGACGGTGGAGGCTGGGGTAATAATGAACTTGAGTATTATACGGATCGTACAGATAACTCTTATGTTTCAGACGGAACATTAAAAATAGTAGCTAGAAGAGAAAATTATGGGGGATGCAGATTTACATCTGCCCGTTTAAAATCAGCAGGAAAGAAAAGCTTCAAATATGGAAGAATGGAAGCACGAATCAAAGTAAATGGCGGTAATCAGGATGGTGTATGGCCGGCATTTTGGATGATGGGTGATGATGGAACGCCATGGCCATGGTGCGGTGAATTAGATATTATGGAGCATGCTAATTCAAGAAATTATGTGGAAGGAACCATTCATTGGAATGCAGGTGGCTCTTCCTATGGTACGGCATATAACCATATATTTTGGGGAAGTTATAGCGTTCCAGCATACTATTACTATAGCGATAATACAAATAATGGTATTACCGGATGGCATACATACGGTGTAGTATGGACAGACAGTACCATTCAGTGGTATGTGGACAATCATGTGTATTTAACAGCTCACCTTACACCTGATAATGCATATGCATTCCAGAAAAATCATTACTTCCTGTTAAATCTGGCTTTAGGTAGTAATTCTACAGGTTACACAGGAAATGTAGCACCTAATGATTCATTCCGGTCTGCAACAATGGAAGTAGATTATGTAAGGGTATTTTCGGGAAGCGGAGATTTAAATGATACGAATATTGGAGGAACAGTAACTAAACCTACAACACCATCGGATGGGTATACTGCCCTTGCTAACAATACAGTTACAACTATAGGAGACTGCTCTCTTTATGCCGGCAACTGGGATAATGGAGCAATCAGCTATAAAGGAAGTAAATTGTCTGATTTGAACGTAAGATTAGATAGTACAAGTGGCAATCCGGGTACATGGGGAACTCAGTTAAAGTACCCGATGAATTTAATACAAGGGAAAAAATATAATGTAACTTTGAAATTTGATTCAACAAAATCAGGAACAATGTATTGGAAAAATGAAGGCTCCAGTGATACGGTGGATTTAGGTACAGCTCAATATGCTGTTAATGCGGGAACAAACACTAAAACCATACAGATAACGGCAGATTCGAAAAACACGGCAGTTATGGAGATGAGTGGAATGCCGGCAGGAACGGTTCTTAATAATATCAGTATTTCAGCTATTCAGGAAGCTGATGAAACAACGGCTAAACCGGCATATCAGCCACAACCTGGTAATTTTGATGCATTTAATACAATTGAAGCCGAAAATTATACAAGCAATAATGGTGGTGTGATTGACGAAAACTCATCTGCCGGCAATGGGCATAACATTGGAGGAATTCTCGATAAAACATCATTAACTTATGGAACTGTTAACTTTACTGAACCTGCATCATCAATTAATTTTCAGTATTCATGTCCACAGGATTGTGGGGGAACTGCAGATGTGTACTGTGATGGCACAAAGGTAGGAACAGTTACATTAAATTCTAATGCTTCATCATGGAATGAATATGGCAATGTAACAGCAAAACTTGACTCAGTAATAACAACAGGAGTACACTCCATTAAACTTTTGTTTAATACAAAAGATGGTTCAGCATATGCATGTAATTTGGATTATTTTAGTTTTAACAAGGCAAGTGAAGATCAGTTTGTTCCATCGGGATATACAACTGCAACAGTTAACCAATGGATGACGTCAGGTAAATGGGGGTGCTATTTTGGAAATTGGAACGGCACTGCTTCCGGTTCATACAAATGGATATCTGACGCAGATTATAACATATATGTGGATCAGGCTAACAAAGGCACAGAGTGGTTAGTACAGGGAAGTTACACGGGAAATGTAACGTCAGGTCATACCTATAAGGTATCAGTAGATGTGACATCTACTAAAGATTGCTCCGTTGGTATGAAGGAAGGCATTTCAAACGATAAGGAAACTCAGGTATATACTGATTTAACTGCCAATAGTACGAAGACTTTGACAGGTACATATAAAGTGACAAATAATCAGATAAAGGTTATGTTTGAATTAGGAAAAAGTGTTGAGTCAGGAACAAACATTAATTTTAAAAAAATTAAAATTGAGGACATTACTTCGGGAATAACAAATCCACAAACTACAGTTGCTCCAACAACAAAGGAGGCACCAACAGCATCACCAACTACCGTGGCACCTACAGTAGTAGGAGAGGATGATTCAATTCCTGCACCGGTTGGCTTGACGTATGCAGGAAATGAAACACTTCCGTACTATTTTGCATGGCAGTCACCGGCTGATGACATAGAAAGCTATAACGTATACGTTGATGGAAAATTTGTAGCAACATCAAATGTAGCAGCAATTAACTTAACATCGGAGGCTTTTTCAAGTGGAAATGGTGATTACATAGTTTCTGTTAGATCAGTAAGAAATGGTAAAGAATCTAAGGCAACTTCAATAACTTATACTTTCGCAGGTGGATCGGGTGAAAAGCCAACTACAGTAGTACCGACAACGGTTGCACCAACAACAAAGGCAGTACCAACTACAGTTGCACCAACAACAAAGGCAGTACCGACGACGGTTGCACCAACAACAAAGGCAGTACCAACTACGGTTGCACCTACAACAAAGGCAGTACCAACAACGGTTGCACCTACAACAAAGGCAGTACCAACTACAGTTGCACCAACAACAAAGGCAGTACCAACTACGGTTGCACCAACAACAAAGGCAGTACCAACTACGGTTGCACCTACAACAAAAGAGATGCCAACAGAGTTTGCGACAACCACAGAAGCATCTGTTGATAAAGGAATTTTAAATACAGATGAGAACGGTATAAATGAAGTTAATAATAAAATTTCAAAATTGAATGCAGACAAAGGTGATATGGCAGGATCTTCATTTGCGAAAGTTATGTTAAAGGCTAAATCAGGTAAAAAGAAAGTAAGCCTTTCATGGAAAAAAGTTACAGGGGCAACTGAATATATCATATACGGTTCAGCCTGTGGCAAGAATAACAAAGTCGTAAAAATAAAGACGGTAAAAGGCAAAAAAGTCAGCATTAAAAAGTTAAAGAAAGGAAAATTCTACAAATATATGATTGTTGCGGTGAATGGCAACAAGGTAGTAGCGGTATCTAAGGTATGCCATATAGCTACAAAAGGCGGAAAATATGGCAATGTTAATAAGATTACTTTAAATAAAAAGAAAATTACACTCACTAAAGGTAAAAAATTCAAAATAAAAGCAAAAGCAAAGAGCGACAAAAAAGTAAGAAATCACATTGCAAAATTCAGATATGAATCAACAAATACAAATGTTGCTGAGGTAAGTAGCAAAGGTGTTGTTAAAGCCATTAGCAAAGGAAAGACTGTTATATATGTATTTGGACAGAATGGAATTTCTCAAAAAATTAAGGTAGCAGTGAAATAGGAAATGTAATAGTTAAGGAGCGTTGTACTGGTTTTAGATCAGGACAATGCTCCTTTTAGATTGTGGCTTACGTCAATGATGAATCATTCTATTAGAAATTGTGTAATTCACCCAAAACACAAGAATTACAACAAAAGCACATCAAAAAAAGAACTGCAAACATTGCAGTTCTTTGAGTTATACATATTTAATTATCATTGTTTTCATATATATTCTGATAAATTTGTTCAGTATATTCAGAGATAAGTGCTTCATCAGCATTTTCAAACTGATGCATCAGTTTGTCTTTGATTTTGTCTGCTCTGCTGAAATAAAGAATTTCAACGGGTTCATTCAAATCAAGACCTTCATCAAGCATTTCCTTAGTTATGTTGTCTTTAGCCCACTGAAGGAGTTCCTCAATTAAGGCATCTTCCTTATCTGCTTCGGTTTTTACCTGCTTTGCATGCATAAATGAAACAATACCTGCAATTATAAATATAATAAAAACTCCACCCATTACGGAATCAAACAGCCATGCAGTAGAAGAATTAAGAGGTATATTTATAGTATCTGTCAGAACCAGAATCATAAATAAAACACCGATAATTCCGACAATAAGCATAGTAGATGCAGAAGAAGTTATATCCTTATATTTATCAGAAAGTCTGGTAAATGAGGGAATTTTATTTTCAGTAAAATCATGTAATTCTTTTGGAATCGCATTTTCATTTATTTTTTCTTCTGGATTTTCATTAGGTTGTGTGTTAATGTTATCAGGCATAAGCAAAATTCCTCCTGTAAGATTTATTATGTATGAACGTTTGTAATCATAAACTTTATTTAATTATATACTATTCAGCAGTCTTACACAAGACAAAACTATGGTAATGCGAGGTGAGTAAATTGAAAATATCAGTTTTGACAGTTGGAAAAATAAAAGAGAAATTTTACACTGAAGCAATAAATGAATATTCAAAAAGACTATCGAGATATTGCAAGTTGGAAATTGTTCAGGTACCGGATGAAAAAACAGTAGAAAACTGTTCGGAAATTGAAGCAGATATTGTAAAACAGAAAGAGGGAGAGAGACTGCTTAAACATATACCTGAAAATGCATATGTTATTACATTGGAAATACAGGGAAAGCAATTAGATTCCGTTGAAATGGCAAAGAAAATAAATCAATTGGGAATACAGGGAAACAGCCATATTGTTTTTGTTATAGGTGGTTCATTGGGGCTTCATAAATCTGTTTCAAATCGTGCAGATTATAAAATGAGTTTTTCAAAAATGACATTTCCGCATCAATTAATGAGAGTTATTTTATTGGAGCAGATATATAGAAGTTTCAGAATAATTAACAATCAGCCATATCATAAATAATAATATTGAAAAAGTATTCATTATTATGTATAATAATCATGTTGCATATTTATGAATGCAATATTGATACGATTTAGGAGGAAAAAATAATGAAGAAAGTATTATCATTAGTATTAGTAGTATGTTTGTCAGTTACAATGCTTTGCGCATGTGGAAGCGACAGTAAGACAGAAGCAAAAAAAGAAAGCGATAAAACACTTTCAATGGCTACAAACGCAGAATTTCCACCATATGAATATGTGGACGGAGATAAGGTTGTAGGTATTGATGTTGATATAGCACAGGCTATAGCTGATAAATTAGGAATGAAGTTAAAAGTTGATAACATTAACTTTGATTCAATTATTCCTGCAGTTACATCAGGAAAAGACCAAATTGGTATTGCAGGTATGACTGTAACAGAAAAGAGAAAGAAGAGTGTTGATTTTACAGACTCTTATGCTACAGGTGTTCAGGCTGTTATTGTAAAAGAAGATTCAAAGATTAAAGATGCAGCTGATCTTACAAAGAAAGGTGCAAACAACAAGATTGGTGTTCAGTTAGGAACAACAGGTGACCTTTATTGTACAGATGATGTTGAGAACGCAGGATTAGGTAAAGTTGAAAAATACAACAAGGGTGCTGACGCTGTTCAGGCATTAGTTAGTGGAAAAATCGATTGTGTTGTAATTGATAATCAGCCTGCAAAAGAATTTGTTAAAGCAAACAAGGGCTTAAAGATTCTTGATACTGCATACAAAGAAGAAGATTATGCAATTGCACTTGCAAAGGATAATTCAGAATTAAGAGACAAGATTAACAATGCTTTAAAGGAATTAAAAGCAGATGGAACAATCCAGAAAATTCTTGATAAATATATAACAGCAGAATAAGTTATAGAATAATAAAAGCTGCCGTTTTTACGGTAGCTTTATTTTGAATAAGAGGTTAATATGCAGGAAATGTTATTTAATGGTATGTTATTTAAAACAAACTTTTTAAGCTCTTTAAGTTTTAAAGAGCAGCTTCATATGTGTTTTTTAGACGATAATTATTGGAAGTTGTATTTATCAGGTTTGGGAAATACACTTTTGATTACATTCTTTGCACTTATTATCGGTGTAGTAATTGGTGCAGTAATTGCAATTATCAGAACAACATATGACAACACATATAAAGAAAAACGTAAAGGCGCCGGAAAAGTCGTACTTTGGTTTTTTAATTTAATAGCTAAAGTATATTTGACAGTAATACGTGGTACCCCTGTTGTAGTACAGATAATGATTATTTTCTTTATTGTATTTCAAAGTTCCAATGCTAAAATACCAATTGCAGCATTGGCATTTGGTATAAATTCAGGAGCATATGTTGCGGAAATTTTCAGAAGTGGAATTATGTCAATTGATGCAGGTCAGATGGAAGCAGGACGAAGCCTTGGATTTAATTATATTCAGACTATGTGGTTTGTAATTATTCCACAGGCATTTAAGAATGTTTTACCTACATTGGGAAATGAGTTTATTGTATTATTGAAAGAAACAGCTGTATGTGGATACATTGGTCTTATGGATCTGACAAGAGCGGGTGACTCGGTAAGAGCGGCTACATATGTGCCATATTTCCCACTTCTTTTTATAGCTGCAGTATATCTGATAATGGTAATGTTCTTTACATGGTTACTTGGAAAATTAGAAAGGAGGCTGAGAAATGATGAACGTTAATGAGTCTCTAATAATAGCAAAAGGTATAAAAAAACATTATAAAGATGGAAAAATAAAAGCCCTAGATGGTGTTGATCTTGAAATAAAGAAAGGTGAAGTTGTGGTAATTATCGGACCATCAGGTTCGGGAAAATCAACTATGCTTAGAACACTTAATTTACTGGAAATACCAACAGAAGGAAAGCTTTACTTTGAAGGTGTGGATATGACCGGTAATAAAGTCAACATAAATGAGCATAGAAGAAAAATGGGAATGGTATTTCAGCATTTTAATTTGTTTCCACATATGACGGTTTTAAAGAACATGACAATTGCACCTATGAAGCTTTTAAAGAAGAGTAAAGAAGAGGCCAAGGCAAAAGCCATGGAACTTTTAAAAATCGTAAGTTTAGAGGATAGAGCTCAGGCATATCCGGCACAGTTGTCAGGTGGACAGAAACAGAGAATTGCCATTGCAAGAGCACTTTGTATGGAACCGGATGTAATGTTGTTTGACGAACCTACATCAGCCCTTGATCCTGAAATGGTAGGAGAAGTACTTAATGTAATGAAGGATTTAGCAAAACAGGGCATGACAATGGTTGTAGTAACACATGAAATGGGATTCGCAAGAGAGGTCGCATCCAGAGTAATATTTATGGATGAAGGAAGAATAATTGAACAGGGAACCCCTTCCCAAATTTTCGACAATCCACAAAGTGAGAGAACAAAAACATTCTTATCAAAAGTAATATAAAGGTCATATAGAAAAAATTAAATACTTCGAAGGTTCAAAATAGTGATGATATTACAAAAGAGAACCGGACATATAAAAAATACGACATATTTTTCAAAGTATTTTTTATATGTCCGGTTCTTTTGGATAAAGTTAATTTTTTGAAACTATTTATCTCTGTTTGGTCCGAAATACATAACTCCTTTTTTAAGAGTTTTTCCTTTAATAGCATAGAGTTCTGATACAGTTACAAGCTCGTAACCCTTCTTTCTAAGCTTAGGCAATGCTTTAATGAAACCATCAACTGAAGTTGGGTGAATGTCATGTAATAATATGATTTCTCCATCACCGGCATGGCTTACAATATATTTGCTAATATAATTTGCATTTCTATGTTTCCAGTCTTCTGTATCTACAGACCAGTAAATCATAGGAACACCGGCATTTTTACTTACAGTAGAGTTATAATTTCCGTAAGGTGGTCTTAAAAGTGTAGGCGCATTACCTGTAACTTTTTTAACAGCATCCCGGGTCTTAAATATTTCACTCTTTATTTTTTTCTTTGAAAGAGTCTTCAGATTCTGATGGCTATAAGTGTGACTGCCAATTTCCATTCCAAGCTGAGCTTCACGTTTTAATTGTTTTTTATAGGCATTTGCTCTGTTTCCAAGAACGAAGAATGTAGCTTTGCTATGATTTTTTTCTAATGCATTTAAAAGTTTGTCGGTATATTCACCCGGACCATCATCAAAGGTAATTGCAATATATTTAACGTTTTTAACAATAACCTTACATTTAGCTGATTTGTTAGTATATTTTGATTTTACACTAATGTAAGCAGTACCGTTTTTCTTTCCTTTGAGAACTCCGCTTTTTACAGTCACAATCTTGTTATTTGAACTGCTCCAAATAAGTGGCTCGCCAGCATACTGAGTTTTCTTACCATATGAAATAATAGGTGTAAGTTTTCTTTTTCCTTTTTTATCAAGCTGTAATTCTGAACTGCTTAATTTAATGGACTTAATTGTATTATAAGGAGCGTGTACACTAACTTTACAACGTGCCTTTACATTACCGCTCTGACTGCTGCAGATAATGTATGTTTCTCCCGATTTTACAGCTTTGATTTTTCCTGTTTTATCAACTGTAGCAACGCCTGAATCTTTAGAAGTCCAATTATATGGCTCATTAGATAACGAAGTATCTTTACCATATGTAACACTGGCTGTAATAACTGATTTTTTTCCTTCTGATATAGTTAATGAAGCTTGATTTAACTTAATAGAAGTTATGGAATTGTAGTTCGCTGTAGTCTTTTTAACTTCATCAGCATGAAGAATTTTTCTTGATTGATTTGCAACTGAAAAGCCTACTGTTAAGGATAAGATGAAGACCAATGATGTTGCTATTATTTTTTTGAATTTCATAAAAATCCCCTTTCTTTTGTTTTTTATATAAATAATTCTACTTTACAATTATATAAATGTAAATAGAATAATCCTAAATCCTATTCATATAGTGTTTTAAGGGGACAAGTGTTATGAGAGAATTTTATGATTATTTTAATGAAATAATTAAACGAGAAGTAATAAAACATTGCGGACATAATATATTAGAAATAAGATTAAGGGTGGACAGGCCGCTAATTATAATAACGGAAAATGACGAAATCATAATATATGAAACAATAGTAAGTGGACAGGATATTAAAGACACCTTCAATATTGCAACTAATTATTCCGCTTATGCATATGAGGATAACATAAGGGAAGGGTTTTTATCTTTGCCCGGAGGACATAGGATTGGTTTTGGCGGTCGCATGGTAAAAAAAGATGGAGAAAAAGGTATTTTAAAGGATATAAATTATATTAATTTCAGAGTGTGTAATTATATAGAGGGATGTGGCAAAGAAGTAGTAATAAAACAAAATCTTATAAAAAAATTTGAAAACACTATTATTATTTCTCCTCCGGGACTTGGAAAAACAACTTTGTTAAGAGATTTAATAAAAAACATCAGTAATAATTTGAAGATGGTAAATATATGTGTCATAGATGAGAGAAATGAAATTGCAGGATGTTACAGGGGAGTTCCATCTATTGATTTAGGATACAGAACAGATGTAATCAGTAACTGTAGTAAAGATGAGGGAATATTAATGGCAATTCGTTCTATGGCACCGGAAATTATCGCAGTTGATGAAATTGGACAGGTTAATGATATAGAAGCTCTAAAGTATGCACATAATAGTGGAGTAAAAATTATATGTACAGTACATGGAGACTGTTTGGAAGATGTAAGGGGAAAATTAGGAGAGAATTTGTATTGCCTGTTTAAAAATAAAATAATTATAAAAGATATAGGGGAATATATATGTTGTTAAAAATAACAGGGGTTACATTACTGTTTATTTCATCATCAATGTTTGGTTATGTCCTAAGCAGTGAATTTAGTAAAAGAATAAAAGTTGTAGAGAAATTTTATAAATCCTTAATTAATCTAAGGGGAGAAATTAATTATAACAATTCTGGAATAAAAGAAGCCGTAGAAACAATATCTTCAGATAAGGGGACTGTGGAAAAATTTTATATTGCAGTGCTTCGAATTTTTGAGGAAAAAGAAACTTCAATTAATGCTGCATGGAAATTAGCAATAAAACAGGAATTGGAAACTGTTAATTATATAAAAAAAGATGAATTGCTGATTATTAAAGAGTTAGGTGAAAATATTGGTATAACTGACAGGGAAACCCAGATAAACAACTTAAATTATGCCATGGATAAATTAAGCAGGCTGATGCAGGAATTGAAGGCGAGTAAAACCTCAAAGTGCAAAATTTATAGAATGATGGGAATTGTAACGGGAATGTTTGTTGCAATTATATTGATTTAACAAATTTAAGAGGACAATACAGTATGGAAATAAGTTTGATTTTTAAAATAGCGGCAGTAGGTATTATCGTGTCTGTGGTGGGACAGATACTGAAGCACAGTGGGCGGGAGGAACAGGCATTTTTAACAAGTCTTGCAGGATTGATACTTGTATTAATGTGGATTGTTCCATACATATATGATTTATTTCAGACGATACAGAAATTATTTGAACTGTAATATGAAAAGTGAGAAAAAATGATATCAATAGGTATATTTTGTATAGCAATTGCATTAATAGCATTGCAGTTTAAAACAATAAAACAGGAATATGGGGTTTTTATTTCCGTAGCAGGATGCGTCTTTATTTTTGTTTATTCCATGACGAAATTATCTGACATTGTAGATATAATGGACAGGCTTTCGATGCTGACTTCCATTAGTAAAGAATATATAAAAATACTGTTGAAAATAACGGGGATTACATTTATTTCTGAAATTGCATCAGATATTTCAAAGGATTGTGGATATATGGCAATAGCAAATCAGGTTCAGATTTTCGGAAAACTGTCAATATTAGTAATAAGTCTTCCGGTATTTTCTGAATTAATAAAGGCGGTGGTTAGTTTGTTGTCATAGAATTGGTGGAAGTATGAAAAGAGTGTTTATTGTTGTTTTTGTAATATTGCTTATTGGAATATTAAATTATACATACGTAAAAGCAGATACGAAAGATGAACTTAGCGGAGGAATTTCAGTAGAGGATTTTGATTTAAGTGAAGGAAGTAATGTATTAAGAAGAAATGGTTATGATGAAATAAATATAAAAGAAATTATGCATGGCATTATGAATGGAAATATATCAGATACCTTTTCGTATGTAGGAAAAATCATTTATAACAGAACTATTGGAGATGTAAATCTTGTTAAGAAATCAATTATTAATTTAGTTTTAATTATAATTTTGTCAGCTTTTTTTACTAATTTTGCAAGAGTTTTTTCTAAGGATAATGTATCTGAAACAGGTTTCTTTATATGTTATCTTCTGGCAATAACCATAATGGTTACTTTATTTGAAAACTTTTGTCTTATAACCATTGATTTTGTGAAACTGTTAATGGAATTTCTTTATGGAATTGTTCCGGCATATTTTCTGTCGGTTGCCATAGTTGGACAGGCGTCAGCCGTAGGTTTTTATCAGTTGGTACTGGTTATAATAGCGGTTACGGAGTTTATATTTCTAAATATAGTTATTCCGTTAATTAAAATATATGTGGCAATAAGTCTTGTTAATAATATTTCAAGGGAAGACTTTTTATCTAAGGCTGCAGATGTAATAAAAAATGTAATTGGATTTATTAACAAATTTATGTTGGCAACAGTTACGGGAATAAACATAATTCAGGGGTTGATTCTTCCTGCAGTAGACGGGGTGAAAAATACAACAATTAGAAAGTTTATGGGAGCTTTGCCTGTGATAGGAGATGGAACTGAGGCAATGACAGGGATAATGCTGGGATCTGTTAATTTAATTAAAAATACAATAGGAGGTCTTACGATTATAATTATATTAGTTATATGTGTAATTCCTTTTATAAAAATACAACTATATTCATTAGGGGTACAGATTGCTATGGCAGTTGTACAGCCTATAGCGGATAAAAGGATAATTGACAGTTTGAGTTGTATATGTGATGGAACAAAACTTTTAGCAAGACTAATTATTAGTGCGGCGATTTTGTTTATCATAAGCATTGCCATAATATGTATGGTTACAGGAAAGGAGTAAAATGCAGTTTGTTTTCAGTTACGTAAAAAATATCTGTATTTTCGTTTTAATAATAACTATAATACTGAATATTTTTCCCGAAAAGCAATACATAAAATATATAAAACTTTTTGCCGGGGTATTGCTTATAGCTCTGGTGTTTAATCCGGTTATAAGAATTAATAAATCCAGAATTAATATTCCACAAATTATTGAAAGATACTCCGGGCAAAGGATTAATTTAGATATGGATATGGAAAAGGAATTGGAGAAAATTCAAAAAAAGGTAAAAGAAAGGGTAAGTGAAAGTGAAAGCCGGTATGGAGAAACTGAATCTAAAAAAAATAGCAGCCATTAAAAACATCGGAAAGGAAAAACTTGTCCTTTTAGCTCTTGCAGGAATAATGTTAATTGGAGCGTCATATTTTGAAAGTATAGGACAGGATCACAAAAATAGTGAAACAACAGTGACAGTGGAAAAAGATGATAATGGAGATTATGAAAATACAATTGAGCAGAAAGTAAAGAAAATTATCAGCAGTGTTGAGGGGGTGTCTAATGTTAACGTAATGGTTACATTTAAATGCGGAAATGAAAAGATACTACAGTTAGACAGCGAAAACTCATCAGATGAGGGAAAAAATACATTAAAAAAATCTACCGTAATATTAAATGGAAATGATGGCGAAAGCCCATATGTAGTAAAAGAAATGAATCCACAGATTGAGGGAATTGCCATTACCGCCAAAGGAATTACAAATGGTAAAAAGGAAGAGATAATGAATATGCTTAGTGCACTTTTTGATGTGCCTATACATAAAATATCTGTAATAGAAAATTAAGGGGGAATTATGAAGGGGATATTTAAAAAGAATCAGTTTATTGTAACATTTCTGGCAATACTTATTGCAGTGGCAGGATATTTAAATTATGCTGACCGTTTAGACAGAAAGAAAGTAACAAAGGCGGACAATAATACATACGAGTCAGTATATTCAAAAGATAATCTGACTTCAGATAACAAAGATATTGAAAGTCTTGATGGAGGGGACGAAATACAGGATGAAACAAAAGAACCGGGAGCTGCGGTGCTTACAAACGGAAATGATTTGAGCTCATACATGGTTCAGGCAAGGCTAAATAGGGAACAGACACGCTCTAAAAATAAGGAAACACTTTTAAATGTTATAAATAATGAAGCAGTCTCAAAAAGCGAAAAGAAGAAGGCAGTAAAATCAATGGTAAAAATTACAGAAACTAATGAAATGGAAAACACTATAGAATCCCTGTTAAAGGCTAAAGGGTTTAATGATGTTATTGTTACTGTTTCAGATAAACAGGTAGATGTGGTGGTTAGTGATAAAGAAATAGCTGATAATAAAAGAGCCCAGATAGAAGATGTAATAAAAAGGAAGACGGGGTTAGAGGCCAGTGCAATAACTATTACACCTGCTAAATAGCAAAAAAAAATAAAGAGCGGGGACTATGTGACAATTCCCTGCTCTGATTATTTTATATATTTTTTATATGATTACGTATAGCATTAATGCTTTCTTCACTTATAACATGCTCTATTCTACATGCATCTTCAGCTGCAACAGCTTCGTCAACGCCAAGTTTTACAAGGCAGTCAGTGAGAAGCTGGTGACGGGAATAAATCATTTCAGCAATTTCCTTTCCGGAATCAGTTAAATATATATAACCGGCATCAGTTACCGCTATCTGTCCTTTCTCACGAAGATGCTTCATACCAATGCTTACGCTTGATTTTTTGAAACCAAGTTCATTTGCTACATCAACTGAACGAACAACCGGAAGCTGATGGCTTAAAATGAGAATGGTTTCTAAATACATCTCTGATGACTCGTTATTTTTCATAGACACGTCTCCTTATATAAAATACTGTAAACATTATAGCATTAATTAAAAATAAATTCAATTTAACGTTATAAATGCAATTAGAACATACTAAAAAAAATTATTGACAACTAATAACGGTTAGCGTATACTAACATTTGAAGAAAAAGAAATGATTAACTATTTAGAAGAGAGGGTGATATGATGCCTTTAACAATGGCCAAACCAGGCGAGGAAAATACTATTAGAAAGATAGGCGGCAAGGAAGAGATTAGAAGATTTTTGGAAAATCTTGGGTTTGTCGTAGGAGGAAAAGTTACCGTTGTTTCAGATATGAATGGTAATGTAATAGTTAATGTTAAAAATGCCAGGGTTGCTATAGGAAAAGATATGGCAAACCGTATAATGGTATAAATGAGAAAAAAGAGAGGAGCATCTTATAATGACGCTGAGAGAAGTTAAAACAGGCGAAACCGTTAAGGTTAAAAAACTAAATGGCGAAGGTCCTGTAAAAAGACGTATTATGGATATGGGAATAACAAAAGGTGTTGAGGTTTTCGTAAGAAAAGTTGCACCACTTGGAGATCCTATTGAAGTCAAAGTAAGAGGGTATGAATTGTCAATTAGAAAAGCTGACGCTGAAATGATTGAAGTAGAGTAATTTTTTTTGACAAAAGGTTAGTAAAAACTAACGACGAGTAGAAAAGACAAACAAACTATAAAAAGTAGAAAAAAGAGAGGAAAAGTCAAATGGGAATTAAAATTGCATTAGCAGGAAACCCAAACAGCGGAAAAACAACGTTGTTTAATGCACTTACAGGTTCTAACCAGTTTGTTGGTAACTGGCCTGGTGTTACTGTTGAGAAAAAAGAAGGTAAACTGAAAGGGCACAAAGATACGGTTCTTATGGATTTACCGGGTATTTATTCATTATCTCCATATACATTAGAGGAGGTAGTTGCAAGAAATTATTTAATTAATGAAAAACCTGACGCTATTATAAACATAATAGATGGTACAAACCTCGAAAGAAACCTTTATCTTTCAACACAGATTATGGAACTTGGAATTCCGGTTATTATGGCTGTCAATATGATGGACGTAGTAGAAAAGAACGGGGACAAAATACATATTAAAAATCTGGAAGAAAAGTTAGGATGCGAAGTTGTAGAAATTTCAGCTCTTAAAGGAAACGGTATTAAAGATTTAGCGAATAAAGCTGTTAAACTTGCACAGAGCAATAAGAAAAATACACGCATTCACAAATTTGATGAAAAAGTTGAAAGTGTTATTGAAAATGTAGAAGGAATGCTTGGAAGTGAGATTCTTGAGGAACAGAAGAGATTCTTTGCTATTAAATTATTGGAAAAGGATTCTAAGATTGTAGAGAACATGACAGTTGTTCCTGATGTAGGTAAATATGTAAAACAATTAGAAGATGAATTTGATGATGATACAGAAAGTATTATTACTAATGAAAGATATGTTTACATTTCATCAATCATCAAAGACTGCCTGACAAAGGGCAAGGGTGAAAAACTTACAACATCTGATAAAATTGATAAAATTGTAACAAACAGAATTTTAGCTCTTCCAATATTCGCAGTAGTTATGCTTATTGTGTACTACGTGTCAGTAACAACCGTAGGTTCATGGGCTACAGACTGGACTAACGACGGATTGTTTGGCGATGGATTCCACTTATTTGGAATAGGTAATGCAGCTTATGAAGAAGCGGTCGACAAATGGGCAGATAAGAACGTATTTACATCTGAACTTGAACAGGTAGCAGATAAGGCAGTAAAAGAAAATGTCGCAGGTGCTGATGAGGTATCAGATGCAATAGCAGATAAAGATTTTGGTGCTTTTGAAGAAGCTTATGGTTCATATAATGATGCTTTTGATGAAAAAGGATTAAATATGGATTCAGCACTTAAAAATGCATTAGATGAAGAAGGAGAATTTAATGGACCTGACACATCAGAATACGGCATTTGGGTACCTGGTATTCCTGTTTTGATAGGTGACGGACTTGAAGCAATTCATTGTAATGAATTCCTAACAGGACTTATTTTAGATGGTATTGTAGCCGGCGTTGGTGCTGTTCTTGGATTTGTACCACAGATGCTCGTATTGTTTATCTTCTTAGCTTTCCTTGAAAGCTGTGGATATATGGCGAGAGTTGCCTTTATTATGGATAGAATATTTAGAAGATTCGGATTGTCGGGAAAGGCATTTATTCCAATTCTTATTGGAACAGGATGTGGTGTTCCGGGACTTATGGCTACAAGAACAATCGAAAATGACAGAGACAGAAAGATGTCTCTTATGACAACAACGTTTATACCTTGTGGAGCAAAACTTCCAATTATTGCACTTATTGCAGCTGCGTTGTTTGACGGCGCATGGTGGGTTGCACCAAGTGCATACTTCCTTGGAATGTTTGCAATTATTACATCAGGTATTATACTTAAAAAGACAAAATTATTTGCCGGTGAACCTGCTCCGTTCGTAATGGAACTTCCGGCATACCACTGGCCTACAGTAGGAACTGTATTAAGAAGCATGTGGGAAAGAGGATGGTCATTCATTAAGAAGGCCGGTACAATCATTCTCTTATCATCAATCGTTGTATGGTTAGGATCTGTATTTGGAAATACAGGACATGGATTCGGATTTGATCCTGATATGGAACTTTCAAATAGTGTACTTGGAACAATAGGTAATGCTGTTAAATGGATCTTCGCACCTTTAGGATTTAATGATGCTACAGCTACAGTTGCTACAGTCATGGGACTTGTTGCTAAGGAAGAAGTTGTAGGTGTATTCGGAGTATTAGATTTTGAAGGAATGCTTCCGGTTGCAGGTTATGCGTTCTTAGTATTCAACCTTTTGTGTGCGCCATGTTTCGCAGCTATGGGTGCTATCAAGAGAGAAATGAACAGCGCTAAATGGTTCTGGACTGCAGTAGGTTACATGACAGGATTTGCATACTTTATGTCACTTTCAGTTTATCAGATTGGTGGATTAATCGCAGGAGAAACAAGTTTTGGGATCTTTACTGTAATTTCAATTATCTTAATAATCGGATTCTTATACTTACTCTTTAGACCATCAAAAGAAGGAAAGATTGTATATAAATAAAATAATAAAGTAAGTCATTATAAATAAAAATAAATAATACTAAAGCCTGACATAAATTTAACTGGGCATTATATTTCTGTCAGGCAACAAAATCACAAGGAGGTTGATTTTATGAAAGAAATGGTAGGAACATTTATAGTTTTAGCAATATTAGTAGTTGTCATTTGTCTCGTAGTAAGAAGTATGATAAAAGACAAGAAAAAAGGAAAATCACTTCAATGTGGTGTTGATTGCAAGAATTGCAATGGCTGTCACAGATAGCGACAGTATAAGGAATCCTTCTATAGTGACAGTTTGTTACTATTAGGAGGATTTTTTATTTCATGGATAATTGCGTTACTAAAAAGCGTTATGGAGAGAAAGGAAATATAAATGTTTTTAAAAATATGCGATTTGAAAAAAAGTTTTGGTGAAGGTGATAACAGAATAGAAGTTTTAAAGGGGGTAGACTTTGAAGTAGAAAAAGGTGAAATATGTGTGCTTCTTGGCCCTTCAGGTTCAGGAAAGTCGACGCTTTTAAACATTATAGGTGGAATTGATCAGGCAGATGGTGGATATATAGCTATTAAGGATGAAAAGACCGCTGATATGAAAGAAAAAGAACTTACAGATTACAGGAGAAATCATCTTGGATACGTTTTTCAGATGTATAACCTTATACCAAATCTGAATGTAAAGGAAAATATAGAGGTTGGAGCTTATTTAAGTGATAAGTCACTTGAAATTGATGATTTGTTGAAAACTCTGGGGTTGTATGAGCATAGATATAAACTTCCAAATCAGTTATCCGGAGGACAACAGCAGAGAACGGCAATTGGACGTGCCATTGTGAAAAATCCTGACATATTACTTTGTGACGAACCTACGGGTGCTTTGGATTATAATACATCAAAAGAAATTCTCAAACTTATTGAAGATGTAAATAAAAAATATGGAAATACGGTTATTATCGTAACTCACAATGATGCTATAAAAAATATGGCAGATAAAGTTATAAAGTTAAAAGACGGCAAAGTAAGATCACTGCATATTAACGAAGAAAAAGTGTCTGCTGTTGACTTAGACTGGTAAGGTGGTGAAAAATATGAAAAATCCCTTAAGAAAAAGATTGCCACGGGAATTGAAAGATGATGTGGGAAAATATATAGTAATTTTTCTGTTTATGACACTTACCATTGGAGTTATTTCAGGGTTTTTAGTTGCCGGTGGAAGCATGAAAACGGCATATGATGAAAGCTTTGAAAAGTATAACGTAGAAGATGGACATTTTGTTTTGAAAAATGAAGCAGATAAAAATCTCATAAAAGAAATTGAAAAAGAACATGTAAAGTTATACAAAAACTTTTACATGGATATTGATGCAAAAAACAATGATAATGACAAGTCAGACAGAACTTTGAGAGTCTTTAAAAACCGTGAAAAAGTTAATAAAATCTGCCTTATGAAAGGGGAAATGCCAAAGGCAGATAATGAAATTGCCATTGACAGAATGTATGCAGATAATAACAAACTAAAAGTGGGGGCTTACATTCAAGTTGGCGGCAAAAAGCTGAAAGTGACAGGTCTTGTTGCACTGTCGGATTATAGTGCATTATTTTCTAATAACAGTGACTTAATGTTTGATGCTGTTTTATTTGGTGTGGCAATTGTGCCGGATGAATTATTTGATGAATATAATCACAATATTGCATATTCCTATGCGTGGAAATATGATAAAGAGCCGGCAGATGAAAAGAGTGAAAAGAAAAAATCAGACAAATTTATGGAAAAACTTGCAGTAAAAGCCTACATGACCGGTAATAGTGTTGATACATATATTCCACGTTATAGTAATTCGGCAATTACATTTACCGGTGATGATATAGGCAGTGATCAGGCTATGATGATGGTTCTTTTGTACATATTAATTGCTATTATGGCATTTATATTTGCGGTAACAATCAGTCATACAATATCAAGGGAAGCAGCGGTTATTGGAACTCTCAGGGCCATGGGCTATACAAAAGGAGAAATTGTAAGACATTACCTTACATTACCTATGGTAGTTTCTTTTGTGGCAGCCATAATCGGTAATATATTAGGTTACAGTTTATTCAAGAATATGGTTGCAGATGTGTATTATGGAAGTTATTCACTGACTACTTACAAAACCTTATGGAATGCAAGGGCATTTGTTTTAACAACGGTGATACCATTAATAATTATGTTTATTATAAATCTTGTTTCCCTTGTTAATAAGATTAATTTAAGTCCACTTAAATTTTTAAGAAGAGATTTAAGTAAAAGAAAAAAAAGAAAAGCTTCAAGACTCCCCGGCTTTAAGTTTTTAACGAGATTCAGATTAAGAATAATATTACAGAATAAAGGAAGTTATATAACTTTATTTGTAGGTATAGTTTTTGCCAATGTACTTTTATTGTTTGGTCTGATGATGCATCCTCTGCTTGATAAATATCAGGATGATATAATAGACGATATGATTGCAAAATATCAGTATGTTCTTAAAACCCCTGTAAAAGTAAAGAACAGTGATGCGGAAAAATATTGTCTTAACAGTTTGGAAATTAATAAGTCAGGAATAAAGGAAGATATAAGTATGTACGGAATAAAGAATGACAGCAAATATCTTTCTGATGATGTGTCTGACGGATATTATATTTCCAATACTATGGCTGAAAAATACAAAATAAGTAAAGGTGATACAATCACTTTAAAAGAAAAATATGAAGGTAAAAAATATAAGTTTAAGGTAAAGGGAATAATTAAATATCCGGCAGCTCTTGCTGTCTTTATGTCAAATGATAAATTCTGCAGTGTTTTTGATAAGGATAAGGATTATTACACGGGGTATTTCTCAAACAGCAAACTTAATATTAAGGAAAAGGATGTGGCGTCATGCATTACGGAAGATGATTTTACAAAAACATCAAGACAGTTAAATGTTTCTATGGGTGAAATGTTCTACATCATATACGTATTTTCCATAATTCTGTTTGCGATTTTGATTTATTTATTGACAAAATTAATTATTGAAAGAAATACAAATTCTATTTCCATGGTAAAAATTCTGGGATATAAAAATAATGAAATCGGAAAATTATATCTTACATCTACTATGTATGTTGTTATTATTTCTATCATAATAAGCATGGTCCTTTCTACGTGGTTAATAGGAGAACTGTATTTTGAAATAATGAAAGATTATACGGGATGGCTGTCTTTGTATATCGCACCAAAGGTTTATGTGGAAATGTTTGTTATGGGGATTATTGTATATGCTTTGGTAGCATTGTTACAGTTTAGGAAAATAAAGAAAATTCCTATGGATGAGGCGCTTAAAAACGCAGAATAAACTTTAAAGTTAATAAGTTGTAAAAAAAACTTATTAATGATATAATACTTACCAGTAGTGACCGCTTAAATGATTTGGAGGTATTATTATGGAAACAGTAAGAAACACTTATAAAATAAATGATAATTCAGACTTGGGTGAAGTTCATATTAGTGATGATGTGCTGGCTGTTATATCAGCAATGGCTGCTCTTGAGGTAGAGGGCGTCGTAGGAATGGCAGGAAACATAACATCTGAAATAGTAGAAAAGCTGGGAATGAAAAAATTATCGAAGGGCGTCCACGTTGACGTATCAGAAAACAGTGTAATGATTGATTTGTCCATTATACTTCGTATGAATGAAAATATTATAAAGATTTCAAAGAAGGTAATGGATAAAGTTAAATCAACAGTAGAAAATATGACGGGTATGGAAGTGGCGAACATAAACGTCAACATATCAAACGTATTGTCAAAGTAGATGAGACTATTTTAAGGGTGTCTGTAAAGACACCCTTTTTGAGCATAATAAAGGTTTTGGAGGAATTATGAACCGAGCAGAGATAAGAGAGAATGTTTTTAAATTATTATTTTGTAATGAATTTAATGAAAAAAAGGATATGCCAAAGCAGTATGAACTTTTTTGGGATAACGTATATAATGAAGATGAAACAGTAAAATCCATAAGTGAAAAAGACAGGGACTATATAGCTGAAAGAGCAGGTACCATAGCTGAAAACATTGAAAAAATCGATGAAGAGATAAACAGGGTATCAGTAGGCTGGACTACAAAGCGTATGGCTATAGTTGATTTAATAATTATCAGACTTGCATATTATGAAATGAAAATGGACGAAGATATACCGCAGAAGGTTGCGGTAGATCAGGCAATAGAATTGGCGAAAAAATACGGAAGTGATGACTCTCCGGCTTTCGTTAACGGTATTTTAGCAAAATTATTTTAGGAGAAAATAATATGGCATCTGTATATACAGTTGGTCAGGTAAACCGATATATAAAAAATATGTTTGCCCAGGATTTTGCATTGTCTGATATTTGCGTAAAAGGTGAAGTAAGTAATTGCAAATATCATTCTACAGGACATATTTATTTTAGCCTGAAGGATGGTAGCAGTGTGATATCAGCCATTATGTTTAGTGGAGATAGAAGAGGACTTAATTTTACCCTCGAAGAGGGGCAGAAGGTTGTTGTCCGTGGAAATATATCTGTTTTTGAAAGGGACGGAAGATACCAGATTTATGCAAAAAGTATTACCCATGAGGGGGAAGGACTTCTTTTTCAGAGATTTGAACAGTTGAAACGTGAACTTGCAGAGATGGGACTTTTTGATCCTATGTACAAAAAGGAGATACCTAAATATGCATTGAAGGTAGGTGTGTGTACTGCAGAAACAGGGGCAGCCATACAGGACATAATAAACATATCAACAGAAAGGAACCCATTTGTACAGTTGTATCTGTACCCTTCACTTGTTCAGGGGCAGGGAGCTGCAAAAGATATAGTAAACGGTATAAGATGTCTTGACAGAATGGGACTTGATGTGATTATTGTAGGAAGAGGCGGAGGATCCATAGAGGATTTGTGGGCATTTAATGAAGAAATAGTTGCCAAGGCAATTTTTGACTGTAATACCCCAATTATTTCTGCGGTGGGTCATCAGACGGATACAACAATTGCTGATTATGTGGCAGATATAAGAGTGCCTACACCAAGTGCGGCGGCGAAATTGGCAGTTTTTGATTATAAAGAGTTTTTATCAAAGGAGCTTTATTACAGACAAATGCTCATTAAGGAAATCACAAGAAAACTTGAAAAAACAAAAAGTGATTTGAATAATTATACAAATAAACTTAGGATTTATAGTCCCGTTAATCAAATACAGACGAAGAAAATGTATCTGGCAGATTATGAATCAAAACTGCAGGATATTATGAATAGTAAACTTAATGACAGAAAACACAGACTTGAGATTTATGCTGAAAAATTAAGTGGACTGTCACCGCTGAATAAAATATCTAAGGGATATGCTTTCGTAACTGATAATAATAGAAAGCCAGTCAAAACAATAAAACAGGTAAAGAAAGACGATGAAATTTCTTTGATTGTGAAAGATGGGAAAATCGATGCGAAAGTAATTAATGTAACTGATGGAGGTTATGATGGAAAATAACAACAGTATAGAAGAAAATTTTAAAGAATTAGATGACATTATTTCAGAAATGAGTAAGGATGATATAAGTCTTGAAAAATCATTTGAATTATATAATCAGGGATTGAAATTAGTTCAGAACAGTAATTTACAGATTGGTGACATGGAAAAGAAAATAATAGTGCTTAATGAGGGTAAAGATGAATAATTTTGATTTGGAATTAAAAGAAAAAACAAAATATGTTGAAAATATTGTGTATTCCTATTGCCCAAGGGAAGAGGGAATGCAGAAGATTATAATTGAGGCAATAAATTATAGTATTAAGGCAGGAGGCAAAAGACTGCGCCCGATGCTGTTATTAGAAACGCTTAAATTGTTTGGCGGAAATGAAAAGGATGCATATCCTTTTATGGCAGCAATAGAAATGATACATACTTATTCATTGGTTCATGATGATTTACCTGCTATGGATAACGATGAATACAGACGTGGAAAGAAAACTACCCACGCTCAGTATGGAGAGGATATGGGAATTCTGGCAGGGGACGGTTTACTTAACCTTGCTTACGAAACTATGATTGATGCAGTGGTTTCTTCAGATAATCCCTTAAGAGCCGCAAAAGCAATGAAGATTATAGCAAAAAAAGCCGGTATATACGGAATGGTAGGTGGACAGGTTGTTGATGTGATTAATGATAATAAAGAAAAATCTTTAGAAACTATTGATTATATTAATAATTTGAAAACAGCGGCTTTAATAGAGGCTTCAATGATGGCGGGAGCAGTTCTTGCCGGAGCTGAAGAAGAAAATATAGAATGTGTGGAAAAAATCGCAAAGAATGTAGGCATTGCATTCCAGATACAGGATGACATCCTGGATGTGACAAGCACAACTGAAGTGCTTGGAAAACCTGTTTTTAGTGATGAAAAAAATCACAAATCTACCTATGTATCAATTTGCGGACTTGATAACTCAAAAAAGAAGGTAGAGGAATACTCAGAAGAGGCAATACAGTTACTGGATGGTATTGAAGAGAAAAACGAATTTCTAAAGGAATTGATTTATAAATTAATAAATAGAGAGAAGTAATACTACAAACAGTATTGTAAGAAGCAATGAAAAAATTATTAGATAAAATTAATAAACCAAATGACATAAAAAAAATAAATAAAAAAGATTACGACAGACTGGCTCAGGAAATAAGAGAATTTATTATTGATTCAGTAAGTAAAAACGGTGGACATCTGGCGTCAAATTTAGGAACTGTTGATTTGACAATTGCCCTTCACAGCGTTTTAAAATTTCCGAGAGACAAGATTGTATGGGATGTAGGACATCAGGCTTATACCCACAAAATACTGACAGGAAGAAAAGATGACTTTGTGAGTCTTCGTCAGTTAGACGGATTAAGTGGATTCCCAAAGCGTCACGAAAGTGATTGCGACAGCTTTGACACGGGGCACAGTTCAACATCAATCTCGGCAGCTTTAGGAATTGCTGCTGCAAATGACCTTCAGAAAAATGACGGTAAAGTTGTAGCTGTAATTGGTGATGGTGCATTAACCGGAGGAATGGCATTGGAAGCCCTAAATAATGTTGCCAGTCTTAAGAAAAATTTCATTATTATATTAAATGATAACAATATGTCAATTTCTGAAAATGTTGGAAGTATGTCCAACTATTTAAATAAATTCAGAATAGGTGAACATTATAATGATTTTAAAGAAGATGTGGAGAAATCTCTTAACAAAATCCCGAAAGTTGGGCAAAAAATTGTTAAAAGACTTAAGAGAACAAAAGACAGTCTGAAAAATCTTATTATCCCCGGTGGATTTTTTGATGATTTGGGAATTACTTATATTGGACCGGTAGACGGACATAATATAGAACAGATGGTTGAAATTTTTAACGGAGCATTAAAAATTGATCATCCAATACTTATTCATGTCAAAACAATTAAGGGAAAAGGCTATAAACCGGCAGAAAAAAATCCGTCAAAATACCATGGAGTAAATCCCTTTGATATAAATACAGGAAAGGAATTTTCCGAAAGCAGACAATTGTCATATACAGATGTTTTCTCAAATACGATTGTAGATATTGCAAAAAAAGATGAAAAGGTTGTGGCAATAACGGCAGCAATGCCTGACGGCACAGGACTTACAAAATTTGCAAGAGAATATCCTGACAGGTTTTTTGATGTGGGAATTGCGGAAGAGCATGCAGTGACCTTTGCGGCAGGGCTTGCAGCATCAGGTTATAAACCTTTTGTTTCAATATACTCATCATTTTATCAGAGAGCCTATGACCAGATATTACATGATGTATGTTTACAGAATCTGCCGGTGGTTCTCATTGTTGACAGAGCCGGACTGGTGGGAAAGGATGGAGAAACCCATCAGGGAATATTTGATATTTCGTTTATGTCAGCTATTCCTAATTTGACAATTGTTGCACCAAAGGATGCAGAAGAGTTAATGCAGGCAACTAAGTTTGCAGCTGATTTCAACGGACCTATAGCAGTTAGATTTCCAAGAGGAAAGGCATTTTTCCAATATGTTCCTTCTAAATTTGAATATGGAAAAAGTGAAATTTTAAAAGAAGGTGAAAATGTAGCAATTATTGCTGTGGGTGGAATGGTAGAGGAAACCAAAAAGGCAGTAGAATTACTGGAAGAGAATAACAAAAACGTAACATTTGTTAATGCAAGATTTATAAAACCTATTGACTATGATATGATTGATTATCTGGCAAAAGATCATGATTTTATTATTACTGTTGAAGAAGGAATAAAAAGAGGTGGATACGGAGAAGGCATTGAGACATATATTATGGAAAATGACTTAAATATTAAGGTTGTATCCCTTGCAATTGATGATGTGTTTGTTGAACAGGGGGCAGTGGAAGAATTAAGAGAAAGAATAGGAATCAGTTATAAAGATATATATGAAAAGGTATTAAAGTTAGCAAAATGAAAGAAAGATTAGATGTATTACTGGTAAAAAGAGGTCTTGCACCTTCCAGGGAAAAGGCAAAAGCTATTATTATGAGTGGCATTGTATTTGTGGATAACGAAAGGGAAGATAAAGCCGGAACTTTTTTTGATGAAAAAGTAAATATTGAAGTTAGAGGAAAAACACTAAAATATGTAAGCCGTGGTGGTTTAAAACTTGAGAAAGCTATGGATAATTTCGGTGTTGAAGTAGAAGGAAAAGTTTGTATGGATGTAGGAGCATCTACAGGAGGATTTACAGACTGTATGCTTCAGAATGGAGCTATAAAAGTATATTCCGTTGATGTAGGACATGGTCAGTTGGCGTGGAAATTGGTGACTGATGAACGTGTAATATGTATGGATAGAACAAATATCCGCTACGTAACACCTGAAGATATTGATGACAAAATAGAATTTGCATCTATTGACGTGTCATTTATTTCTCTTACAAAGGTACTTTTGCCTGTAAAAAATCTTCTGACAGATAATGGCAGAATCGTATGTTTAATAAAACCACAGTTTGAAGCAGGAAGGGAAAATGTAGGAAAAAAAGGCGTAGTAAGGGACAAAAATGTACATAGGGAAGTTATTGATAAAGTAATAGAATATGCTAAAAGCATAGGGTTTGGAATAATTAATCTTGATTTTTCTCCGGTAAAGGGACCGGAAGGAAATATTGAATATTTACTATATCTTAAGAATTTATCAGAAAACGAAGAGTATGAGGATGGTTTAGTTAATCCGGAGGAAGTGGTGGAATTATCCCACAAAGAATTAGATAAATAGGAGCTGGATATGAAAGTATTTGGTGTCGTTACAAACAGTTACAGAGATATAAAATTAAATACAGCAAAGAAAGTGTGTGAGTATCTGACGGACAAGGGAGCTGACTGCACTATAATAGATAATGTCGACGACAAAACAGGTGAGTTTAAGGTTCTAAACAAAAATGAACTGCCTGCAAATTTAGAATGTGCTATAAGCATAGGAGGAGATGGAACTCTTCTTCATGCAGCTAAAGATTTGTTGGATATGGACATTGTATTTGTTGGTGTAAATAAGGGAACTCTTGGTTTTCTGGCAGAAATTTCCCCTGAAAACTTATATGATGCCCTTGACAGACTGTTAGATGATAAGTTCAATGTTGAGTCAAGAATGATGTTGAAAGGTGAAATAATAAGGGATAGAGAATGCATTTATACATCAACGGTTCTTAATGATATTGTTGTACATAGAGGTGCAGATCTTGCAATATCTGATTATGATGTGTATGTTAATGGTCAGATGTTAGGTTCATATCATGCTGACGGACTCATATTTGCAACGCCTACCGGTTCTACGGCATACAACCTGTCAGCAGGAGGACCTGTGGCAAGACCGGATTCTCATATGATTATGCTGACACCTATTTGTCCGCATACCTTAGCAAACAGAAGTATTTTATTATCTTCAAATGATTCTATTGAAGTCAAAATAGGACAATGCAGGGCGTACAATGATGAGACAAGAGTAGTTGCTTTTGATGGAGACGGAATATTTAAGGTAATGTCAGGAGATATTATCAGAATTAGCAAAGCTATATCTACAACCGAAATCGTAAAATTAGATGAAGGAAGTTTCCTTCAGGTGATAAAAGATAAATTAAATTAAACGGAGTTGTTATGAAAGCAAAAAGACAGAGAAAAATAATTGAATTGATTAATAATCAGGATGTTGTCACACAGGAAGAGCTAGCGAATTTATTAATTGAAAATGGATTCGCAGTAACTCAGGCAACTGTCTCCAGAGACATCAGGGAACTAAATCTTACAAAGGTTTCAGTTAATGGGGGAGGTCAGAAATATGCCATGCCATCAACTTCGAATATTTCATTAAACAGTAAATATCTTCGTGTTTTAAATGACGGAGTATTAACTATAAATACTGCCGAAAATATTTTAGTTATAAAAACTGTTGCAGGAATGGCAATGGCAGTGGCTGCTGCTATTGATGCCATGAACATAGAACAGGTATTAGGGTGTATTGCAGGAGATGACACCATTATGTGTGTTATTTCTAATAAAAAAGAAGCAAGCGGTGTGAAAGAATATTTAGAAGGAATGATAGGATAGAATTTGGAGAGAAGCACAAAGAGGAGGAGATATGTTAATTAACTTACATGTAAAAAATCTGGCACTAATAAAAGAAGTTGACATTGATTTTTCAAAAGGTTTAGTTGTGCTTACAGGTGAAACCGGTGCCGGAAAATCTTTGATTCTCGGATCAGTAAACATTGCATTGGGAAATAAAGTTTCAAAGGATATTATTAGAACAGGTACTGAGCATGCACTGGTAGAACTGACATTTAGCGTTGACGAAGAGTGTCAAAAAAAATTAAAAGAATTGGATATATATACAGAGGATGGAAATACTGTTACTGTTGCAAGAAAAATTACGGAATCAAGAAGTGTTTCAAAAATTAATGGTGAAACTGTCAATTTAAATACTCTGAAAAAAGTAATGGGAATGTTTGTTGACATACACGGACAGCATGACCATCAGTCATTGCTATATCCTGAAAAACACCTGGAAATTCTGGATGAATTTGCAGGTAGTGAAGTAGAAGATTTATTATTAGGAATCAAAAACGGTTATTTAAAATATTGTAAATTAAAGAAAAAATTGGAAGAGTATGATATTGATGAAGGAAAAAGAACCCGTGAAATAGAATTTGCTGAATTTGAAGTAAATGAAATCGAAAGTGCGAACCTTAAAATCGGTGAAGATGAAGAAATTGAGGAAATTTTTAAAAAAATTTCAAATAGCGAACAAATTGTAAACTGTCTATCTCAGGTATATAATTATTTAAATTATGAAAGTGAAAATGGCGCTGGATTTGTTATAAACAGGGCAATAATGGATATTAATAGTATTAAAGGAATGGACGAAAAAATTGATCAATTCCAAAGTATATTATATGATATTGATTCCATGTGCAGAGATTTAACGTCTGATATTGCAGATTATAATAATGAGTTAGATTTTAATCCTGAGTATGCAAGAGAAGTTGAGGAAAGATATAACACAATTAATCATTTGAAAATGAAATATGGCAAAACTATTGAAGATGTTTTGGCTTATATGGGAAAAAAACAGGAGTATCTTGAAAAACTAAAGAACTACACTGTTGAAATTGAAGCCATAAAGGCAGAAATCAAACAGATGGAAGACAGACTCAGGGATTTGTGTGCAGACCTTTCAAAAAAACGAAAAGAGGCTGCAAAACGTCTTTCAGGGTTGGTGACACAGGCTCTTGTTGATTTGAACTTTATTTCAGTTGATTTTGCCATTGATGTTGAAGGTGATGGCAGAATTACTGAAAAAGGATATGACAAGGTTGAATTTATGATTTCCACAAATCCGGGAGAACCAAGAAGACCTTTGGCGAAAATTGCTTCCGGTGGTGAATTGTCAAGGATTATGCTTGCAATAAAATCCATTCTTGCACAGGAGGACAAGATAGAAACACTTATTTTTGATGAAATTGATACGGGAATAAGTGGAAAGACAGCTCAGAGAGTAGCAGAAAAACTTGCAAAAATAAGCAGAAATCATCAGGTTATATGTATTTCTCATTTGGCGCAAATTGCAGCAATGGCAGATAATCATTATCTTATTGAAAAGAAAAGTGAAAATAATTCCACTGTTACTGAAATATACCATCTTACAAGGGAACAGTCGGTTAAAGAGATTGTTAGAATTAATGGTGACGGAACAATGAGTAATGCGGCAATTACCCATGCTATTGAAATGAAAGATATGGCAGACAGAACAAAAAGTGACTTGATTTAAAGTTTATATTTATGGAATATTAAGAAGGAGGATAAAGTTATCTTCCTTCTTTTCTTTTGAATTCAAAAGAAAAAATATAAATTTTGAGGTGACAGTATGAAAGAATTATATAGAAAGTGCGTTTTTGTATCTATTTTAATAGCGATGCTCATAATAATTGTATCTGGAATTTTGTATGTGAATGATAAACTGCCTGATACTATTTTTGTGAACTCTAATGAAACTACAGATTATAATTTCTCTCTGCCTGTATCATTAGAGGTAAAGGATGAAAATGGTATAAATCTGTCAGGGAAAAACAGCATATGTTCCGGGGAAAAAGGAAATTTTGACGGAAAATATAAACTTTTCGGGTTGATTGAATTAAAGAATTCAAAAGTTAAAGTAGTTGATAAAAAATATGTTTATCCAGTAGGATTGCCTATTGGACTGTATTTAAAAACCCAGGGAGTTATGATAATTGATACGGGAGAAATTGAAAATAAGAATGGAGAAAATGTTTCTCCTTCAAAGAATATAGTTAGAGCAGGAGAATATATTATAAAGTTTAATGATATTTCCGTAAGCAACAAGGCACAACTCTGTTATCTCATAAATGAAAACAAAGAAAAAAATATAATGCTTACGGTAAAATCAGAAAAGGAAATAAGAACTGTTGAACTTAAACCTCAATTGGCAAAAAACGGTGAATACATGCTTGGAATATGGGTAAGAGATGATTCACAGGGAATTGGAACAATGACGTTTGTTACAGAGGACAATAAATACGGTGCTTTAGGACATGGAATAAGCGATATTGATACGGGAAAATTACTGTCATCTCACAATGGAACTATTTATAATGCCAACATATGGGGAATAAAAAAAGGAGAGAAAGGTAATCCGGGAGGACTTTGCGGCTCAATAATTTATAATAAAGAAAATGAAATTGGTGACATTGAAAAAAATAATAATTGTGGAATATATGGTAATTTTGACAAAGATCTCATCAAAAAATATAACATTAGAAAAATGGAAGTGGCATTTCATAATGAAATAAAACCGGGAAAGGCTAAAGTACAGTTTATTATGGATAGTGAGCCGGAAGAATACGATATTGAAATTGTGGAAATAAATCAAAATATAAAAGAAAAAAATATGGTTATAAAAATTACTGATAAAAGGCTTCTAAATAAGACTAATGGAATAGTTCAGGGAATGAGCGGAAGTCCTATAATTCAGGATGGAAAGGTAATTGGTGCAGTAACTCATGTCATGATAAATGATCCTAAAAAAGGCTACGGAATATTTATTGAAAATATGATGGAAAATATTTAAAAAAAGGGGGAAATATGTAGAAAAATGTAGTATAATAAAAAGAAAAAAGAAAAAGGTGAACATTATGGCAAAAAATAATGCGGAATTGGTATATCAAATTGAAGATATGATAAAAAAATATAACAAGAAACCGGAAAAGAAAATAAAGAAAAAAGACATTGTTAATCTTTTAGAAAAAGCTCAGATTATTATGACAGTTAAATCAGATTTTTCCGGGGCAGATGTTTACGATGAAATAATTTCAGGTGTAGCACTGAAACCGGATATTGTAAAAGACGGAACAAGAGCAAGGCTACTTCCTGTATTTACTTCATATGATCAGATACCTTCAGATTATATGGAAACTTTTTCTTTTGTTAAGGTTCCTGCATCATATGCATATTCATTTATGAATGAGTGTGAATATATACAGGGAATGGTTTTAAATCCGTTTACGGAATATAATCTTGAATTAAAAAAGAAAAAAGGAGAACCGAAACTTGCTCCAAAGTCAACAAGACATTACAACAAAGAAATTTCACATGATCAGCCAACAGCTATGTTAATATATAACAACAAAAAGTACACTGTTAATAAGACGCCATTTACAATAGGCAGGGAAAACGCAAGCATTGTTATTCCTGAAACTTATATTTCTAAAATTCATGTTGTAATTTCCTACAAAGATGGAAAATATAGAATTGCGGATTATGATTCAACTAATGGAACAAGAATTAACGGTACTCAGCTTAGACCAAAAGTTTACTATGAATTGAGAGACGGGTACAAGATTGAGTTGGCTGATAAGGAAGAAATAATAGTATATATCAACTAAAAAAATGTTGACATTTTTTTAAATAAATCGACTTCTATTTTGTGGATTATTGTGATAATTAATCAGATTTAATAACATAATTTTTTATATGTAAACCACTTTGTCGAAAAATGGTAGAAATTGCGATTTCTTTAAGTTGAACAACAGATGATTACAAACTATAATCGTCTTTGTCAAAAGAATTCAAGCAGTACTGTATTTTGACAAAACGGGAGGAAAGATGAATAATAATTTCAACAATAATTTGACTAGAAGTATGATTAATCAAAGAAATATTACAAAATCAGGCTTTTCAAGAGTTAATGAAGTTGTAAGCGTCGCGGTAGTGGACGATAATGAAAAAATTGTGCAGACAATTTGCGATGAATTGTCGAAGGACAATGGTATTAAAGTTGTAGGAAAAGCAAAGAATGGTGAAGAGGCCTATGATGTCATAAGAAAGAACAATCCGGATGTTGTTATTCTGGATTTGATTATGCCAAAGATGGACGGCCTTTCATTAATGGATAAGATACATAATGATGGAACTCTTATTAAATCACCGTTTTTTATTATTACATCAGCAATAAGCAATGAATCAGTTATTCAGGATGCATTTGGTTTTGGAGCCGGGTATTATATGCTTAAACCTTTTGAAATGGATATGATTGTTGACAGAGTAAAAAGTGCTAAATCATATAACAGACGTATTCCTGAGAACAAAAAGTTTGTTGATGCAAATGAGGATAAAAGGCAGTTTATGGAGAGAAATATTGAAAGCGATGTAACGGCAATTATCCATGATGTGGGAGTTCCGGCACATATAAAAGGATATCAATATTTAAGAGAAGCGATAATAATGTCAGTCAATGATACTGAGATGCTTAATTCAATTACAAAAATTTTGTATCCTACGATTGCCAAGAAGTATCAGACCACATCAAGCAGAGTTGAAAGAGCTATCAGACATGCCATAGAGGTGGCATGGAACAGAGGGAGAATGGATACAATTGATGAACTATTTGGATACACTATTAATGCAGAAAAGGGGAAACCTACAAATTCCGAATTTATAGCATTGATTGCAGACAAAATAAGATTAGAATATAAATGCAGATAAGTGCTTTTTTATATTATTTATGTGGATGACAATATAACACCGTAATTACTCGGTAGTGTAAAAAACATCGCATTAACTAAGGCATTGAAAGATGTTTTTAGTAGGTAGTTAGTATTAGATACAGAAGAGATAGTCTGGAGGAAAAAAATATGAAAAAAATATTATTCGCCGCATCTGAATGCGTACCATTTATTAAAACCGGAGGTTTGGCAGATGTTGTTGGTTCCTTGCCAAAATGCTTTAACAAAAAAGAATATGATGTAAGAGTCATTATTCCAAAGTATATGTGCATTGATCAAAAGTGGCAGAGCCAGATGAAATACTTAAATCATTTTTACATGGATCTTTGCTGGAGAAAGCAATATGTAGGAATTATGGAGATGGAATATGAAGGAGTAAAATTCTATTTTATAGATAACGAATATTATTTTGCCGGACCTAGACCATATAGTGATATTAGATATGATTTGGAAAAATTTGCATTTTTCTCAAGAGCCGTATTGTCAGCTCTTCCGGTAATTGATTTCAAACCGGATATTATTCATTGTCATGACTGGCAGACAGGACTTATACCTGTATATCTCAAAGACAGTTTTGCATATGGGGAATTTTATCAGGGAATGAAGTCTATTATGACAATTCACAATCTTAAATTCCAGGGTGTTTGGGACATTGATACTATTAAAGATATTGCAGGATTATCAGATTATTATTTTACATCTGATAAACTTAAGGATTATGACAATGGTAACTATTTAAAGGGCGGTATCGTATATGCTGATATGGTTACTACAGTAAGTGATACATATGCGGAAGAAATTAAGACACCATTTTATGGTGAGGGTCTGGACGGATTAATGAGAGCAAGATCTAATTGTCTTAGAGGAATAGTTAATGGTATTGACTATGATGAATATGATCCTGCTACAGATAAACTGATATATAAGAACTTCACGAAAGAAAACTTCAGAAAAGAGAAGGTAAAGAATAAAACAGCATTACAGAAAGAATTAGGATTGGAAGTTAATCCTAAGAAGATGATGATTGGTCTGGTAAGCAGACTGACAGATCAGAAAGGTCTTGATTTAATTGCATGTGTTATGGATGAAATGTGTCAGGATGCTGTACAGTTTGTTATCCTTGGTACAGGAGAAGAAAGATATGAAAATATGTTTCGTCATTTTGATTGGAAGTATGGTAAGGATGTATCAGCAAATATCTTTTATTCTGAAGAACTTTCACATAAAATATATGCTGCGTGTGATACATTCTTAATGCCATCATTATTCGAACCTTGTGGACTTAGTCAGTTGATGAGCCTGAGATATGGAACACTTCCAATTGTAAGGGAAACTGGTGGACTTAAAGATACTGTTCAGCCTTATAATGAATATGAAAACACAGGAACAGGTTTTTCATTTACAAACTACAATGCTCATGAAATGATGGGTACAGTAAGGTATGCCGAAAGAATTTTCTATGACAAGAAACGTGACTGGAACAAGATGGTAGACAGAGCAATGTCCGTTGACTTCTCATGGAAAGCATCAGCAAAAAAATACGAAGAATTATATAACGATTTGTTAAAATAGCTAGTTTTAGAATAAAGAAAGAACCACAATTATGGGTGAGGCATAATTGTGGTTCTTTCTTTTGGGGTGAGCTTTTATTAGTAAAAAATTGTGTGAGAAAGAAATTACATGGATTTAGGCTGTTAATTACGCCAAAATCAAGTATAGGAATGAAGATTGTGTAAAACAAGCATTATATTATGAAGTCATGCAGGCGATTACACCAAAATTGGGTATAGGGATGAAAATTGTGTAAAAAAAATCAAAATATCAAGGTTACTGAGATGAGATTACGTAAAAAGAGTTAATTATAGAAATATTTGTGTAAAACAGATATTGATAAAAGCAAAAATTGAAATATATTACGCATATTTCGTGTGACTATGTTTAATTTGTGTAATTGGAAAAGAATGACAAGAAAGTAGTTAAGTCAATTACACAATTAGAGAATTTGTCGGGAATAAATGTGTAAAGGATAATATTGTGAACATGGAAAGTGTATTTATTCAGGACACTCTATTTGGAGTTGTCACACATTGCAGTAAATAATTTTGATAAATAATATGTAAAATGCTTGAAAAGACACAAAAACTATGTATAACTAAACATACAAACAAAATGTTAAATATAATTAAGGCGTTAAATAAAAAAAATGGGGGAGAGTAATGGACACAATCGAAAAGGGCTTAAGGGAGCGCTTAAATGAACTATTGATGATTGAAGCAAGTGCGAAAAGGTTTTTGAAGACAGCACCCGAAGGAAAAATTTACACAAAAATTTCTCATGGGAAATGCCAGTATGCCAGAAGAATAGATGAAGGAAATCAGAGGCGGATAGAATATATAAGAAAGAAAAACAAGGAAATAATACAGCCTCTTGTCCAAAAAGAATATGTAAGTAAGGTACTTGATGCTACTGATTATCAAATTAAAATTATTAATCACATGTTGAAAAAGTATGACTCAAATGAAATAGTTAACATATACAAAAACATGCATAGTGAAAACAAAAAGTTGATTTTACCCTTTGAATATCCTGAGGATGAATATGCTGAAATTTGGACTAAAGAAAAGGAAAAATTAAAGGAAAGTTTAAGAAGTAAAATAATAGATAATTATAGTTTTTATGAAGAGAATGGTGTATGCACAGAAAAAGATGAATATGTCAGATCAAAGTCGGAAAAGATTTTGGCGGATAAGTTTTTTATAAAAAACATTCCGTATGTTTATGAGGTTCCTTTGAAACTGAAGGGTTATGGATATGTGAAGCCTGATTTTGTAGTACTAAATAAAATAACAAGACAGGAATATATATGGGAACATTTAGGAATTTTGGATAACAATGAGTATCTAAATAAGTCAATAAAGAAAATTCAGACTTATGAAAAAAATGGATATTTTGTTGGTAAGAATTTAATTATAACACGGGAGACAAGTGAAAATCCTTTGAATATCAAAGAAGTGGAACAGATTATAGAAGAATATTTGATGTAGTGTAAATCTATTATAATGTAAAACCAACAATGATTATTAATATGTGTTTCTAATGTTTAAAATATAATACGTAAGGAGAGCGTTACGCAAAAAAAGAGTCATAGAAATATATTGCGTAAATCTGTATAGAAATGTATGGTTGGTGGTGAGGGATTACGTCAAAAAGATTATGTGATACAAATATTTGTGTAAAACAGACATTGATAAAAGCAAAAATTGAAATATATTACGCATATTTCGTGTGACTATATTTAATTTGTGTAATTGAAAAAGAATGACAAGAAAGTAGCAAAGCCAATTACACAATTAGAAAATTTTGGGTCTAAAAATGTGTATTTATTTAATATATTATGAAAAATAATAGTTTGGTTAAATGATTTACGCATAGAAGGCTTTATAAACAATAAAATTGTGTAATAATTCTTTTGAAATATAAGAAACCCCCAAAAGAGTAGTGGTTTTCTTATATGTAACAAAGCATATTACAAGATTTCTTTTATCCTACTAATATCAGGAGATACTGTCATGGAATAATTAGTATGATATATTACAAATCCGGGCATTGCACCGGCAACTTTTTTAATATGTTTCTTTTGAATATAGTCAATTTCGACTTTGTCCTGGTTGGAGCCTTTAGAGTAGTGGGCTGCAAGGTGTGCAGCTTCTTCAAAGGTAGCATCAGGAAGTTCCTGATTATTGCATTTGACTATTACATGGGAACCGGGAAAAGTTTTACTGTGGAACCACCAGTCATTGCCTGTTGCAACTTTAAAAGTAAGCTCTTCGTTTTGAATATTGTTTTTGCCAACAAATATGTCAAAGCCGTCTGAAGAGATAAAGTGAAGCGGTTTGCTTTTATCTTTGACTTTTTTTCCTTTGTTTAAATTACGTTTCTTAATATATCCCGTTTCAGCGAGTTCATTGCTTATGGCTTTTAAGTCTTCTTCGTTGCCGGCTATGTCTATTGCTACATTAATTGTTTCCAAATAATCAATAGAATTTTTTGTTTCTTTAATAATATCAATTAAAGCTTCATAAGTACGCTTGAGTTTTGTATATTTGTTAAAATACTTCTTGGCATTATCAATTGGAGAAATAGTAGGGTCAAGTGGAATTGTAACAGGTTTACCGGAATAAAAATCTACTGTTTCAAAACTCTTTGTACCAGGCTCAATTGAGTAGCCGTATGTTGTCAGTAATTCGCCATAAACTTTATACTTATCTTTTTTCTCAGTATCCTTCAACTGCTTGAGCTGAATGTTATATTTCTTGTTGTCACGTTCCAGAATAGTAGAGACAATTTTTCGCAGGTCAACGGATTTTTGTCTCATTCTAGTATATTGATTCTTCTTGGCATAATAATTTTCCAACAGTTCACTGATACTTTCATAAGATATTGCCTTACAGTCGGAAAAAGTAGAAAGCTTTACTGCACTGAATTCTTCCGGTTTGTCGTCTTTTTCGTATATAGTAGGATAAAAGTTTTCGGCTTTAATATTGTTAATCAGCTGATAAAAACTCATCCAGATAATGTTTTGGTCTCCTTTAACTAATGTATTGGCAGGTTGAAAAGAATCAAACTTGCATTCAAAACAGATGTTTTCTGCAATTGTAGGACTTATGCCTGTAAAGGATGTGTAAATCGCTTTAGACAAAGGCATTGGTTTTGAGAAAACAGTAGCTTCGAATTCTTCCTTATCTACAGTTAAGGGGTTCTTTTTACTCATAGTATCAGGAATAAAATAGTCTTTTCCCGGGAGAACCTGTCTTACAGAACTCATAATTGAATTAACATGTTTAATGCTGTCCAAAATAACACCATTGTCCACAAAAATAATATTACTGTGTTTACCCATTAACTCCACAATAAGATGCTTGGTTTTTATATCTCCAAGTTCATCTAAATGCTGAATTTCGAAATCAATAATTCTTTCCAGACCGGGCTGTGATATATTTATAATTCTTCCATTATTAATATGCTTTCTAAGAAGCATACAAAAGTTAGGCGCCGTAAGTGGGGCGGTTTTGTTTGTGCCCGTAAAATATGTAAGGGGCAGACTGGCATTGGCACTGATAAGCAGACGATATTGGTCACGATTAACCTTTATTGTCAGAAGTAATTCATCAGATTCAGTCTGTGCAATTTTGTATATTCTTCCATTAAGAATTTTTTTATTAAATTCAGATACAAGTGATGCAACTGTAACACCGTCAAAAGCCATTTATTTTCTCCTTATAAAAATGATGTTTTTTAAAATTTAATAATACTAATCTATTGAATTTTATTATTATTTACAAGTTAAGTCAACCTTGACGATGGACATTATATGAATTATAATAAAGTGAATTATGGGCAAATAGTTCATTAGGAGGCAATATGCTAAAAAGTATGACAGGATTTGGTAGATATGAAGTTTCATCAGGAGACAGAAAAGTCACCATTGAAATGAAATCTGTAAATCACAGATATCTGGAACTTGGAATAAAGTTACCAAGAAAATTAAATTATCTTGAAGGCGATATAAGAAATCAGATGAAGAAATACGTTGAAAGAGGAAAAGTAGACGTATTTATAACATACGAAAATCTTGGCCTCGGAGATGAATGCATCAGATATAATTCTCAGTTGGCAAGAGAATACTTTGACTGTTTTAGTCAGATAAGTGAAGAGTTGGGAATAGAAAATGATGTACGCACAAGTATGATTATGAGAAGTCCTGATGTAGTTACAATAGAAAACGGACAGGATGATGAAGAGGCTGTAAAGAAATTAGTTGAAGAAGCAGTTGGCGGAGCTGCCATAAAGCTTATTGAGGCAAGAGAGCAGGAAGGTGAACGACTGAAAACCGATTTGTTACTGAAACTTGATGAAATAATGGAAATTGTTTCTTTCATTACAGAAAAGTCTCCTATAATAATAGAAGAATATAAAGAAAAAATTACAACAAAAATAAAAGAACTTCTTGATGATGCAAACATTGATGAGTCAAGAATTGCACAGGAAGTAACAATATTTGCCGATAAGATTTGTGTAGACGAAGAACTGGTCAGATTAGACAGTCATGTAAAAGCAATGAAAGAAGCATTGCTCAGTGGTGGAACTGTCGGCAGACGACTTGATTTTATAGCACAGGAGATGAACAGGGAAGCTAATACAACCCTTTCAAAAACTACTGATGCAGAGATTTCAAATAAAGCAATCCAGTTGAAAACTGATATTGAAAAAGTCAGAGAACAGATACAAAACATTGAATAGATTATTATTATCAGAATGGAGGATATAATGTCTAAAGGAAAGTTGTTAGTTATTTCCGGGTTTTCCGGAGTAGGAAAAGGAACAGTTGTTAAATATTTGAAGGATAACTACAATGATTTCGAATTATCCATATCAGTTACCACAAGAGAACCGAGAGAGAATGAAGTGGAAGGTGTTCATTATTTCTTTGTTTCAAACGATGAATTTAACGAAATGGTTAAGAAAGATGAACTATTGGAACATGCAGGTTTTGTGGACCATTTTTATGGGACACCTAGAAAATTTGTTGAAGATAAGTTAAATAAAGGCATAGATGTAGTTCTTGAAATTGAGACCAAGGGGGCATTACAGATAAAAGAAAAAATGCCTGAAGCGATATTAATATTTGTGCTTCCACCTAGTGCTGAAGAATTGAAGAACCGTCTGTTTGGCAGAAATACAGAAACAGAAGAAGTGATTTTTGAAAGACTGAAGAAAGCATCAAAAGAAACGTCTACACTAGATAAGTATGATTATTTTGTACTTAATGATGACGTTGAAAAGTGTGCAAAGCACATTGAAGATATAAAAAATAATAATAATCCGAAAATAATTGATTCGGAAATTGTTGAAAAAATTAAAAAAGAAATATTAGCATTTGGAAAGGAGAATAAATAATGTTACATCCATCATATTCAGATTTAATGGCAGTTGCCAATAGTGAGGTAGAAGACGGTGAACAGCCGGTAGTACAGAGCAGATATTCAATTGTTATGGCTACATCAAAAAGAGCAAGACAGTTAATTGATGGTGCAGAACCATTATTAAACAGTGATACAACAGGCAGAAAGCCTTTATCTATTGCTGTAGATGAATTATATAATTCTAAAATTAGAATTATAGGAGAAGACGAAGAATAAAGTGTCAAATGACACTTTTTTCTTCTGCTATGAGAAAATATTACTGATATAAATATCAAAAACAAGGAGAAAATTTGAAGGTACTTTTTATTTCATTAGGATGCGACAAAAATTTAGTGGATTCAGAGCATATGTCAGGTATCCTTGCAAAAGCAGGATATGAATTTACAGATGATGAAAACAAAGCAGATGTTATAATAATTAACAGTTGTTGCTTTATTCATGATGCAAAAGAAGAGAGCATAAATACTATTTTTGAAATGGCAAGATACAAAGAAGAAGGCAAGTGTAAGGCACTGGTTCTGGCAGGATGTCTTGCTCAGAGGTATTACGAAGAAATAAAAGAAGAAATCCCTGAAATTGATATATGTATTGGAACAACAGCTATTGACAGCATAGCTAAAGCTCTTAATGAGTTCTTTACCAAAGAACATAATATTCAGATAATCAATGATGTTGACTTATTATCGGGAATAAATGCACCAAGAAATCTATCGACAATGGGAAGTTACGCTTATTTAAAAATTGCCGAGGGATGTGATAAGCATTGCACTTATTGTATTATCCCAAAAATCAGGGGAAATTACAGAAGCGTTGAAATGGAAGTGTTGTTAAAAGAAGCAAAGGAACTGGCAGACAGGGGAGTAAAGGAACTTATACTTGTAGCACAGGAAACTACAATGTATGGTAAGGATATTTATGGAGAAAAAAGTCTTCATATACTTTTGAAAGAACTTGCAAAAATAGAAGAAATTTACTGGATAAGAATTTTATATTGTTATCCTGAAGAAATATATGATGAACTAATTGATACAATAGCTTCAGAAAAGAAAATTTGTCACTATCTTGATATTCCGATTCAGCATGCAAGTGACGATATTTTAAAGAGAATGGGACGTAGAACTACAAACCGTGAACTTAGAGATATTATTGCAAAGTTAAGGGAAAGAATTCCTGATATAGTATTAAGAACAACTTTGATTACAGGATTTCCGGGTGAAACTGAAGAAGACCACGAAATTTTGATGGATTTTGTGGATGAAATGGAATTTGAAAGACTGGGGGTATTTACCTATTCGGCAGAAGAAAATACACCGGCAGCTTCCATGGACAATCAGATTGATGAAGAAGTTAAAATAAAAAGAAGAAATGAAATAATGGAATTGCAACAGGACATTGTTTTTGATACATCAGAAAAGTATGTTGGAAAAGAATATGTTGCAATGATAGAAGGTAGAATATCTGGTGAAAATGCATATATGGGTAGAACATATATGGATGGTCCCGGAGTTGATAGCAATATATTTATTACAACTGATGAAGAACTGATGACCGGAGATTTTGTAAAAGTAAAGGTCACAGGAACAAATGATTATGATTTAATCGGTGAGTTAAGTCATTAGATTGGAGGGAAAATGAATTTACCAAACAAATTGACAGTTTTCAGAATACTGTGCATTCCACTTTTTGTGGTATTTATGTTAGTTGACACAATTCCATATAACAATTACATTGCTGTAGGTATTTTTATAGTAGCAAGCCTCACAGATATGTTAGATGGAAAAATAGCAAGAAAGTATAATCTAGTTACAAATTTTGGGAAATTTATGGATCCCCTTGCTGACAAACTACTGGTATCCGCGGCGCTTATATGCTTAAGTGGAACAAAGATACCGAGCTGGGTAGTAATTATAATAATCAGCAGGGAATTGTTTATCAGTGGATTTAGAACATTAGCTGCAGATCAGGGGATTGTTCTTGCTGCCGGCTGGTGGGGAAAATTTAAAACAGCATTTCAAATGATTATGATTATTGTGCTAATCCTTAATATTCAAAATCAGATATTTGATATTATCGGTTGGGCTTTAATATGGATATCTCTTGCACTTACAATTATTTCTATGATTGATTATGTTGTAAAAAATATTCAGGTACTGAAAAATTAGCGAGATAAAAGGAGAGAGAACATGGCAACTTACAGTGAAATGAACAAAGAGGATTTACAAAAAGAACTTGAAGTGTTAAAGGAAGAATATGCAAAAATATGTGATGCAGACATTAACCTTGACATGTCAAGAGGAAAGCCGGGAGCTGACCAGTTGAAATTAAGTGTAAAAATGCTTGATATTTTAGATGCTGATTCAGATGTTAAGGCTTCAAATGGTATTGACTGCAGAAACTATGGATTGCTTGACGGTATTCCTGAAGCAAAAAAAATGATGGCAGGCATTATGCAGACAGATCCGGAAAACATAATTATATATGGAAATTCAAGTTTGAATGTTATGTATGATACTGTTTCAAGATCATTCACGCATGGTGTTATGGGATGCACTCCTTGGTGTAAATTAGATAAAGTTAAATGGTTATGTCCTGTACCGGGTTATGACAGACATTTTGCAATAACAGAATTTTTTGGAGTTGAAATGATAAATATTCCAATGAATGAAGATGGTCCTGATATGGATATGGTTGAAAAACTTGTATCTGAAGATGATGCAATAAAGGGTATCTGGTGCGTTCCAAAATATTCTAATCCAACAGGAATTTCATATTCTGACGAAGTAGTAAGAAGAATGGCAAATCTTAAGCCTGCGGCAAAGGATTTTAGAATTTATTGGGATAATGCTTACGCAATTCATCATTTATATAATGGTGAGCAGGATGAAATTCTTGAAATTATGGAGGAATGCCGTAAGGCAGGAAATCCGGACATGGTATTTGAATTTGCATCTACTTCAAAGGTTACATTCCCGGGATCAGGTATTGCTGCAATAGCTGCTTCAAAAGATAACCTTGATTTTATAAAGAAACAGATGACAATCCAGACAATTGGTTATGACAAATTAAATCAGTTAAGACACGTAAGATTTTTCAAAAATGTTGAAGGTGTAAAAGCCCATATGGAAAAACATGCTGAAAAATTGAGACCTAAATTTGCCACTGTTCTTGACGTACTTGAGAAGGAATTAAAACCTACAGGAGTTGGCTCATGGACAAAGCCAAATGGAGGATATTTTATTTCACTTGATGTTATGGAAGGTTGTGCTAAAAAGGTTGTTTCTATGTGTAAGGATGCAGGCGTTGTTCTTACGGGAGCCGGAGCACCTTTCCCTTACGGAAAAGATCCTGAAGACAAAAACATTAGAATTGCTCCATCATTCCCAACACCGGAAGAACTGTTGGAGGCAAGTAAAATTCTTGTTATATGTACAAAAATTACAGCAATTGAAAAACTTCTTGGATAATAGGCAAAATAATATATAAGTAACCAAACCCGGCAGTAATTTGCCGGGTTTTATGCGTCTGCAAATAAAATATAGGGAGTCATAAATATTGAAAACATGTTACAGTCATTGAATATCTAATAATATATAAAAAAAGTTCATTGTTTTTTTACAAAATATATGTTTCTTATTGGATGAATAAATATTATAATATAAAATGATTTTTGGTGTTGACAGATTGGAAGTTATATACTATTATATGAATATACGAACATAAGTTCGATAATGTTCGAAAGTGAGAATCGCGGGCATTATATTAGAAAGGACAGTATCATGAATAAAGAAGAAAAGTTAAAGGCATTAGATGCCGCTATATCACAGATTGAAAAACAGCACGGTAAAGGTGCTATTATGAAGCTTGGGGATTCAGGCAATAATATGAATGTAGAAACAATACCAACAGGGTCATTAAGCCTTGATCTGGCATTAGGAATAGGAGGAATTCCTAAAGGAAGAGTTATAGAGATTTATGGTCCTGAGTCAAGTGGTAAGACTACAGTAGCGTTACATATGATAGCAGAAGCACAGAAACAGGGAGGAGTGGCCGGATTTATAGATGCGGAACATGCTCTTGATCCTGTTTATGCAAAAGCTATTGGCGTAGATATTGATAATTTATATATTTCACAGCCGGACTACGGTGAACAGGCGTTGGAAATTACTGAAACAATGGTAAGATCAGGAGCTGTTGACATTATAATTGTTGACTCTGTTGCAGCCCTTGTTCCAAAATCAGAAATTGATGGTGATATGGGGGATAATCATGTTGGACAGCATGCAAGACTTATGTCACAGGCATTAAGAAAATTAACAGGTATTATGAATAAGACCGGATGTACAGTTGTATTTATTAACCAGTTGAGAGAAAAGATCGGAGTTATGTTTGGTAATCCGGAAACTACAACAGGTGGACGTGCCCTTAAGTTTTATGCGTCAGTCAGACTTGATGTAAGAAGAATTGAGACGCTTAAAGCCGGTGGAGAAATGGTTGGTAACAGGGCAAGAGTGAAGGTCGTTAAGAATAAGGTGGCACCACCATTTAAGGAAGCTGAATTTGATATTATGTTTGGTAAAGGAATATCAAGAGAAGGAGACATTCTTGATTTGGCAGCTAATAGCGGCGTTGTAATTAAGAGTGGCTCATGGTATGCATATAATGGAGAAAAGATTGGTCAGGGACGTGAAAATGCTAAAAAGTATTTTATGGAAAACCCTGCAATTATGGACGAGGTTGAGGCTAAAGTCAGAGAATTCTATATGCCAAAGGAAGATGAAGAAACAGAAGACGGAACTTCTACAGAAGAATAGGGATTTACTATTATAACGGTACCCGCAAGATAAATTGTAATAGTACAATTGAGGATGACAGATGTCATCCTCTTTTTAAAAAAGATAGAAAGATTTTGTGAGAGAAAATGTCAGGAGTAATAAAATGCATAAAGTGTTAAAAACTATTCCAAAAGGAAACCGTACACAGGTATTTGTTGATAATAGTTCATTCTTACTATACAAAGGTGAAATGCGAAAATATCATATAGAGCCGGATATGGAACTGGAAGACGAAACATATAGGGAAATTCTTGAGGTTTTATACAAAAGGGCAAAAGAGAGAGCATTGTATCTGTTAGATGACAGTTATAAGACGGAAAAACAGATAAGGGATAAGCTTAAGGGAGGATGTTATCCTGAAAGCATAATTAATAATGTTATTATTTATTTGACAGAGTATGGGCTTGTAGATGATTTGAGATATGCAAAATTATATATAGAATATAAATCTTCTTCGAAAAGCAAAAAGCAAATAGTTCAGGACTTATATGTTAAAGGCATACAGAAAAAAATAATTGATGAAGCGTTCGAGAAAAGTGAATATAGTGACGAAAAATCTCTGAATAAGATTGTGGAAAAGAGAATATCAAGGTATAATTTAAATGATCCTAAAGATGTTCAGAAACTGTACAGGTATTTAGTGGCAAAGGGATACAGTTATAGTGACGTGCGAAAAACAATAGAAAAGTATAGTGATGAATCATATTATGATTAGGTACCGGAAAAGAAAAAGAGATGGAGGAAGTCTATGGGAAATTTACAAAAAACACTAAAAAAGTATATTTTAATAACAATGCTTTTTTCTTTGGTTGTTTTACCTATTGAAGCTGTTATGGCAGATGAAACAGTTAAAGTAACTGAAAAGTCTACGGAAGAGATAAGTACAACAGCTAAGGAACAAATTAAAAAAGCAGAAAAAGAATTACCTGACAGGGTTAAGACTGTTACAAAAGGAAAAATCGTAATTACAAAGATAACCTTAGAATCCAGAAGTGCAGTGAAAGTAGAATGGGGACTTAATGCTGCGGCAGCGGGTTATATTGTCTATAGAAGTACTGATGGAAAAAATTATAGTAAGATAAAAAAGATTTCTAATGGTAGATGCAGTTCCTTTACAGATAAAAAACTTGAATATGGCAAAGAGTATACCTACGCTGTAAGGGCTTTTGTCAAGTATAATGGAAAAAATTATTATAGTGTTTCGGATAAAAAAGGCACAACTAAAAAACTGAAGGTAAAGAAAAAGTACACTAAGGCATATACATTTCTTTATGATATGGACAACAATAGAATAGAAAATGTACAGGCGTTTCTTAAAAAGAAAGACTATTGCCTTAAAGTTAATCTTACACAAAATGTAATGACAATATATGCAAGAGATGGGAAAAAAGGATATCGTATACCGGTGAAAGCATATTTATGTTCAGGTAATACCAGTGATAAAACAGGAACTTTTTCATTAGGTGTAAAATACAGATATAGAACATTATTTTATAATAGTTATAGCCAATGGGCATCAAGAATATATGGTGCGATTTTATTCCATACAGTACCGTACAAAAGGAGTCAGAACCCAAACAGTTTAGATGCAAAACAATATAACTTACTGGGAACTTCAGCGTCCCATGGATGTATCAGACTCCAGTGCGTTGCAACAAGATGGATAAACAAAAACTGTAAAAGTGGAACCAGGGTTGTTATGTACAAAAGTAAAAATCCCGGAGCATTGGGAAAACCAAAATTGGAAAAAATTCCAAAGTGGCATACATGGGATCCAACAGATCCAACAATGAAATATAAGTGTAAAGAACACGGATGCAATCACCAAAAAGTATAGTATATTTTTAAGTATAATTATGTAATGTGACTGTTCTAAAAACATAATTCCATTTCATGTGATTACTTGACATAACTTGGCTAATCAAGTAAAATAGATTTGTTGTATTGTACAATGAAAACTAAATAAGGAGGTGCTCCTGTGGATAGTACTACTTGGATAATCATATGCATTATTTTAGTTGTAGTAGTTGCAGTAATTTCCTCATTAATCTCAGTAATGGTAAGAAAAAGCACTATTGAGAAAAAAGTTGGTTCAGCAGAAGAAAGATCTCGTGAAATAATCAATGAGGCTATTAAGACGGCTGAAGCAAAGAAAAAGGAAGCTCTTTTGGAAGCGAAGGAAGAAAATCTTAAGACAAAAAATGAGCTTGATAAGGAAATTAAGGAACGAAGAGCTGAAGTACAACGCTATGAAAAGCGAGTTCTTAACAAGGAAGAATCAGTTGAGAAAAAGGCAGATTCACTTGATAAGAAGGAAAACAGTCTGAAGGCAAAAGAAGAAGAATTGGCTCGGACTCAGGCTAAAGTAGATCAACTAAGTGAACAACGCGTACAGGAACTTGAAAGAATCTCCGGATTAACCTCCGAACAGGCAAAAGAACAATTATTAAAAACTGTTGAAGAAGAAATTAAAATTGAAACTGCAAAATTAGTTAAAGAACTGGAAAATCAGGCAAAGGAGGAAGCTGATAAGAAGGCAAAGGAAATAGTTGTTAATGCTATTCAGAAATGCGCAACTGATCATGTTTCTGAAACGACTATATCTGTAGTTTCACTTCCTAATGATGAAATGAAGGGTAGAATAATAGGTAGAGAGGGAAGAAATATCAGAACTCTTGAATCACTGACAGGTGTTGATTTAATTATTGATGATACACCGGAAGCAGTTGTTTTATCAGGATTTGATCCTATTAGGAGAGAAGTGGCAAGAATTGCCCTTGAAAAGTTAGTTGTAGACGGCCGTATACAGCCAACCAGAATAGAAGAAATGGTAAATAAAGCTCAAAAAGAAGTTGAAACCATGATTCGTGAGGAAGGCGAGGCTGCAACATTAGAAGTGGGTGTACATGGAATTCATCCTGAATTGGTTAAACTTCTTGGAAAGATGAAGTTTAGAACAAGTTATGGACAGAATGCATTGAAGCATTCAATTGAAGTGGCACATTTGTCAGGAATGTTAGCTGCAGAGCTTGGTCTTGATGTGAGAATTGCAAAGAGAGCAGGTCTTTTACATGATATAGGTAAAGCAGTTGACCATGAAATGGAAGGAACACATATTCAGCTTGGTGTTGATCTTTGTAGAAAATATAAGGAATCAGCTACAGTTATTAATGCTGTAGAGGCACATCATGGTGATGTAGAGCCGGAAACTTTAATTGCATGTATTGTACAGGCAGCTGATGCTATTTCAGCAGCAAGACCTGGTGCAAGAAGAGAAACACTTGAAACATATACAAACAGATTAAAACAGTTAGAGGATATAACAAACTCCTTTGAGGGAGTGGACAAATCTTTTGCCATTCAGGCAGGTAGAGAGATTCGAGTTATGGTTATCCCTGAAAAAGTTTCAGATGCCGATATGGTATTAATGGCTAGAGATATTGCTAAACAAATTGAAGATGAATTAGAATATCCTGGACAGATTAAAGTAAACATCATAAGGGAATCAAGAGCCATAGATTACGCAAAATAAATAATCTACAGAAATAGAGGGAAATGTTTTAAAACATTTCCCTATTTTTTATGGTATAATTCAAGTAATATGACTAAAAATATAAAAATGGAGGAAAAATATGGCAACAATAGGTTTTATAGGAATGGGTAATATGGGATACTCCATTTTAAAAGGAGTAAAATCAACGTTTTCAAATAATGAAATTGTATTCCATAGCAAGTCGAAAGAAAAGATGGACAAAATTCAGAAAGAAGAAGGAATAAAAGCTGTAGAAACTAATAGCGAAGTAATTGAAGAAGCAAAATATATTATTTTGGCCGTTAAACCTCAGGTGTTTAACAATGTTGCTGAAGAGATTAAAGATAGCGTAAAAAAAGATAGTATTATAATTTCATTAGCTCCGGGATTTACTCTTGCACATTTGGAAGAGTTGTGTGGAACCAAAAGAATCGTAAGAACTATGCCTAATACACCGGCAATGGTAGGAGAAGGAATGACAGGGCTCTGTTATGATGAAAAGAATTTCACTGAAGAAGAAAAGAATATTATAGAAAATATTTTTTCAAGCGTTGGAAAGATGAGCATAATTGATGAAAAACTCATGGACGCAGTTGTATGCGCAAGTGGAAGTTCTCCGGCATATGTTTTTATTTTTATAGAAGCGTTAGCTGACAGCATTGTAAAATGTGGTATGCCTAGAACCCAGGCTTATGAATTTGTAGCACAGACTGTATTAGGTTCGGCAAAACTTATGCTGGAAACCAATATGCATCCGGGGGAATTAAAAGATATGGTATGTTCTCCGGGAGGTACAACAATTGCCGGAGTAGAGCAGCTAGAAAACAACGGTTTTAGAAAAGCTTTGTTTGCAGCCACAAAAGCATGTTTTGACAAATGTAATAATATTAAATAATTGAAGAGGTTTGATTATGAAGGAATTTAACAGAATAAACAGAGAAGTTGTATACAAAGGGGCAATTCTTGATTTTTGCAAAGATGAAATAATTACGCCCAAAGGAAAAAACGTAAAATGGGATTATTTGAATCATAAAGGTGCGGCAGCGGTTATACCGGTAATGGAAGATGGAAGAATTATTATGGTACGTCAGTGGAGAAATGCAATAGATAGATTTGCATTGGAAATCCCGGCAGGAGGGAAAGAAAGTATTGATGAACCTACCATTGATTGTGCTACAAGAGAGTTGGAAGAAGAAACAGGATATGTAGCTGATAAAATTGAATTTTTAAATACAATAGTGCCGGCCATAGCCTATTCAGGAGAAAAAATTGACATATATGTGGCTTTTGATCTGAAAAAGACAAAACAGCACCTTGATCCTGATGAAGAGATCAATTTGGAAGTTTATTCCGTTTCGGAACTTATAGAAATGATACTAAATAATGAAATTAATGATGCAAAAACAATAGCTGCTATTTTGACTTACTATCATAAATACATAAACAATAATAATTAAAGGTATAAGTACCTAATAGGGATAATATACTATAAAAAAACTGTTTGGTATTTTATGAAAAGCAGGTTATTATGGACAAACTACAAAATCTATGCCGTAATAATTGGAATGCTGGTGGGAACGCTGGTTTATAATATTATTGGCGTAGATTTTTCCTTTGCACTAATTGATAATATTCATTCTGAAAACTTTGGAGAGTCCTACATATTTTTTCTATTACAAAATATAAAGTATTTCATAATAATAATGCTATTGTCTTTGTTGAAACAAAATAAAAAAGTACTGTTTGTGATTCTGTGTATACAGGCATATATTGCTTCCGGTGCAATAACCCTGTGCATTGTTTTAAAGAAAACTTTTTTGATTACCGGAGCAGTGGGAGGAATTGTAAAAGGTATAGTGGCAGATATATATTTGGATGATCAGGCGGGGATAAAAAGAATACTGTTTTTGCTAATGAGTATATTTATTGGAACCCTTATAGAAAATTTTTTTGCTTTTTATTTATAAAAGTAAAATTACAAGATGTTGTGTCCGAAAAATATAAAAACAGACTATATTGTAGAATTTTTATGTAACCCTATTTTTAAAGGGATTTTTTGTGGAAAAATGTGTTTGCTTTTATTAAAAAAGCCCTATATAATAGGATTTGTCACTCTGGAGAAAAAGAGTATAGCGAGGAAAAAATGCAAAAATTGATTGAAGAATTCATTGAACAATTACATATTGAAAAGAATACTTCAAGCAACACAGAAATCTCATACAAAAGAGATCTAAACAAACTTTACGATTATTTAAAAGAAAGAGATTCAAAAGTAGACATAACAACTGTTTCTAAGGAGAGTCTTGAGAGTTATGTTTCCTATCTCAACACAATAGGAAGAGCTCCAACAACGATATCGAGGAGTATAGCATCAATGAAGGCTTTCTTTGGTTATCTGTGCGAAAAAGGAATGATAGACATTAATTTCGCACTGGAATTAAAAGCACCTAAAATTGTAAAGAAGACACCGGAGACTCTGACAGTAAAAGAGGTAGATGCGTTATTGAAGCAACCTTCTAAAAACACACCTAAAGAACTCAGGGATAAGTCTATGTTGGAGTTACTTTACGCAACGGGAATGAGAGTTACGGAGCTTATAACTTTAAGACTGGAAGACGTTAATATAAAACTGGAATATGTTGTGTGTCATGACAGAAAGAAGGATAGAATTATACCGTTTGGTTCAGAAGCAAAAAAAGCTTTAATTTCTTATTTGGAATTTGGCAGGGATAAGTTACTGACTTCGAATAAGACAAGCAATGTTTTGTATCCGAACTGTTCGGGTGGATCTATGAGCAGACAGGGTTTCTGGAAACTGATAAAGTCCTATGGCAAAAAAGCAGGGATAAAATCCGAGATAACACCTCACACCTTAAGACATTCATTTGCAACTCATTTAGTTGAAAATGGGGCAGATTTAAAGGCTGTACAGGAAATGCTTGGACATTCCGATATTTCTACTACACAGATATATATGACATCAGGAAACCGCCGTGTAAGGGAAGTGTATGCAAAAGCCCATCCAAAGGCATAAATAAAAATACAATATAAAAAAAGAAAACCGCGATTATGGTTTTCTTTTTTTGACTTGATTTATACCTGTTCAGCGATTGTATAAAGAAGAGCTTCAGTGTCTTCCCATCCAAGACATGGATCTGTAATGGATTTTCCGTAACAGTGACCGTCTACAGGCTGGTTTCCACCGACAATATAACTCTCAATCATAAGACCTTTAACAAAACCTCTTAAATCATCTGAATGTTTACGGTTATGCATAATTTCTTTTGCAATTCTGATCTGTTCCATATATTGTTTATTTGAATTCGAGTGGTTACAGTCAATAATCAAAGCAGGATTAGCAAATCCCTTTTTCATATACATGTCATATAAATTAACCATATCTTCGTAATGATAATTTGGAATGCATGAACCATACTGGTTAACAGCACCACGAAGAATTGCATGAGCTAAATCATTTCCATCAGTCTGAACATCCCAGCCTCTATAGAGAAATGAATGCGAAGACTGTGCAGCTTCAATGGAATTAAGCATAATTGAAAGATCACCACTTGTAGGGTTCTTCATTCCAACAGGAATATCCATACCACTTGCAGTAAGTCTGTGCTGTTGATCCTCAACAGAACGGGCACCTATTGCAATGTAAGAAAGGCAGTCTGAAAAATATCTTGCATTTTCAGGGTAGAGCATTTCGTCTGCGAGAGGAAATCCGGTATCTTCCATAATTTTAAGGAAAGTCTGTCGAATAGTAATAAGTCCCTGCAGTAAATCAGCTTTCTTTTCAGGGTCAGGCTGATGAAGCATGCCTTTGTAACCTTTACCTGTTGTACGTGGCTTGTTGGTGTAAACTCTAGGGATAATAAGTAATTTATCTTTTATTTTTTCCTGGACTTTTGCAAGTCTGCCCACATAGTCCTCAACAGCTTCCGGATTGTCAGCTGAACATGGACCGACGATAACAGCAAATTTATCACTTTCTCCTGTAAATAATTTCCTAATTTCTGCATCATTTTCTTTTTTCTTGTTTTCAACTTTCTCAGGAACAGGATACATAGTTTTTATTTCCATAGGTGTTGGTAGTTTTCTAAAAAATGTGCTTCCCATAATAAGCCTCCTTCGTGTAATGTAAGTTCCAGAGAACAGTATAACACATTTGTTACATAATTCAACAGTTTAAAGTGCGAAAATGTATGTTTATTCGGTGAACAAAGCATAATAAAAGTGTGAAATTTAAATATAGTATTTTCAAAAAATGGAAATTGAGTTATTATTGTGTAGTATTTGTCTAATTATAATTTATTAGTGTGGAATGAATATCAGGAGGAAAAATGATAGAGAAGCTAAAGATTATTAGAGATGGTATTAAATCGAAATATAAAGTGGCAAGGGCATTTTTTAAGGAGACATATAACAAACATATTATATATTTATATGTAACTACAGCTCTTGTTGTTAATTTGATAATAGAAATGCTTGCAAGAAGATCTTTCATTAAAGGAATTTATTTTCTGATAAGTTCACCTTATGTCTTTATTTGTAATGCAGTAATTATACTTATAACATTGTCAGTGACGCTTCTTATGCGCCGAAGGTTTTTTGGACTTACCTTAATTTCTACAATATGGCTTATTTGCGGAATAACAAATGCCATATTGTTATCAAACAGGGTAACTCCATTTACGGCAACGGATTTTATGCTTATAGACAGTGCCTTTGGTGTTATTAATAAGTATTTCTCACCGATACAGATTGTATTGGTGGTAATTGCATTATTGGCGGTTGTTGCAGGACTTGTGGTACTTTTTATTAAAGCACCAAAGGTCAATCATAAAATTAAATATCCAAGGAATGTAATAGCAATAATACTTATTTTCGGTATTGGATTGGGCTCTATCAACTTAGGAGTAGGTTCAAAATTAATCTCTTTGAAATTTGGGGAACTAAGGGTATCTTATTTTGATTATGGATTTGTATATTGTTTCTCAAACAGTCTTATAAATACGGGAATTCAAAAACCAAATTCTTATTCAGGCGAGAATATTAAAAAGATTGTAAAAAAAGATAATGAAAAAGACAAATTGAATAAAGCTAAAAAGAAACCTAACATTATATTTTTGCAGTTAGAATCTTTCTTCGACATGAATAATTTAAAAGGCGTGAAACTTTCAAAGAATCCTGTGCCTAATTTTGAAAGATTAATGAAAGAATATCCAAGCGGGTATTTGAATGTCCCGATTGTTGGGGCTGGAACGGTCAATACGGAATTTGAAGTTATGACAGGAATAAATCTGGATTTCTTTGGCCCGGGAGAGTACCCTTTTAAAACAAAGCTTGTTGATACAACATGTGAAAGTATAGCATACAATTTAAAGGAATATGGGTATACATGTCATGCAATTCACAATAATACAGCCACATTCTATGGCAGAAATAAAGTTTTTGCAAATTTGGGATATGATACGTTTACAACTATTGAAAATATGAATATAGATGAATTTACACCAATGGGATGGGCAAAAGATCATTTCCTTACAAAATATATAATGCAGGCTTTAAAATCAACGAAGAAGCAGGATTACATTTATACAATTTCTGTCCAGGGACATGGAAGTTATCCTACAAGCGGCGACTATGATTACCCTATAAAGGTAAAGGGCGTTGATGACGAAGGGGTAAAAAATCAATACCAGTATTATGCATGGCAGACAAATGAAATGGATAAATTCATTGGAAAACTTACAAAGAGATTAAAGAAGTTTGATGAAGATGTAATACTTGTTATGTATGGAGACCATCTTCCAAGTTTTGGACTCAGCGGGGAAGATCTTGTAAATGGTGATGTATATCAGACTCAGTATGTAATCTGGTCTAATTTTAAAAATGATTATTATACAAATGAAGACATTGAGGCATACCGGTTGGAATCAAAAATACTTGGTGGCCTGAATATGAATTCCGGAAAAATAAATAATTATACGCAGACTCACAAGGGTGAAGACCAGAAAACTTATGATGAGGGATTAAAGAGTCTTTCATATGACCTGCTATATGGTGATAATTATGCAACAGGTGGTCAGAATCCTTATAAAGCAACAGATTTGCAATTGGGATTAAACAAAGTTACTGTAAGTTCTGTAACGCCATTATATGATGAATCGGGAACGGTCTATGTGTACGGAAAGCATTTTACAAGTTATAGCAAGGTTTACATTAATGACGAGAAGCAAAAGACTGTGTATGTTGATCCTAATACGCTTATGATTGTATATCCTGATTTAAAAAATGGTGACGAGTTGTCTGTTTACCAGCAGAATTCAGATGAACATGTATTGTCAAAAACCGATCCGTATACATTTAACGGAGACGAACTTCAGGCTAATATGACAACAAAAGCAAAGAAAAACAAGAAAAAATAGCATATAAATATTTTTACTCCATTACAATATATAAAGGTGTAATGGAGTTTTTTTTATGAAAAAAATTATAGCGTTGATTTTGGCAGTTACAATGTTAATGAATGTAAATGTATACGGGGTACAAAAAGAGGAAGAGGAAAGCAATGTTAGTGCGGCAAAATCTTCAGTATTGATGGAAGCGTCTTCAGGCACTATCATTAAAGCGGAAAATGAAAATGAAAAATTAAGTCCTGCAAGCATAACTAAGATTATGACTCTGATACTTATTTTTGATTCTATACATAGTGGAAAAATAAAACTAACAGATATGGTGACTACCAGCGCACATGCAAAAAGTATGGGAGGTTCTCAGGTTTTTCTTGAAGAAGGGGAACAACAGCCGGTGGAAACTATGATTAAATGTATAATTATTGCATCGGGAAATGATGCATCAGTGGCAATGGCAGAGCATGTTTCAGGTTCGGAAGAAGAATTTGTTAAGAAAATGAATGAAAGGGCAAAAGGTCTTGGAATGAATAATACCAATTTTGAAGACTGCTGCGGACTTACAGATTCAGACAATCATTATACAAGTGCAAAGGATGTTGCCATTATGTCAAGAGAATTAATTACAAAATACCCGGAGATATTTAAATATTCTACTATATGGATGGAGCCTTTTACCCACAAAACAGCAAAAGGAGAAAGCGAGTTTATGTTGTCTAATACTAATAAACTTCTTAAAACTAACCAATATGTAAAGGGACTTAAAACCGGAAGCACATCAAAGGCAAAATACTGTGTATCGACAGTGGCGGAGAAAGATGGTGTGGAACTGATTGCAGTTATAATGGCTGCACCCGATTATAAAGCAAGATTTTCATTGGCTGAGCAACTTATAAAATATGGTTTTTCAAACTGCAAAGTTTTTAAAGATAAAACAAATTACAGAAGAAGAATAGATATTAACGGTGGCAAAAAAGAAAAAGTTTTAATTGACAGTGCAGGTTTTTCCTATGTGGATACAAAAGGACAGGATTTGAAAAAAATAAAGAAAAGCATAGTGATGAGAAAGGATTTGACAGCTCCTCTGAAAAAAGGAGAGGTTGTTGGAAAAATATCTTATCTGGCAGGTAAAAAAGTAATAGGAGAAACAGAATTAGTAGCAAAAGAAAGTGTGGAAAAGTCTGACTATGTGTACACATTTAAGAAAATGGTTAGTTATTTATTAGGGCTTGCGTAAGATATCTATTGAAAAAAGAAAATATTTTTTGTAAAATTAAGTGTCGATACAATAGATTGGAGAATACAAATGGAATTGGAAGTAAAGTTACAGGCATTTGAGGGACCTCTTGACCTGTTACTGCATTTGATTGAAAAGAATAAAGTAGATATATATGACATACCAATTGTTGAAATAACGGAACAGTATTTAGATTATGTCAGCAAAATGCCAAAGGATGATTTAGATCTTGCCAGCGAATTTTTGGTGATGGCGGCTACATTAATTGATATAAAGAGTAGAATGCTTTTACCAAAAGAAATAGATGAAAATGGTGAAGAAATTGATCCGAGAGCAGAACTGGTAGAAAAGCTTATTGAATATAAAATGTATAAATATGCTGCTGTGGAACTTAGGGATATGCAGGTATATGCCGGAAAGTCCATGTACAAACAGCCTACAGTTCCGGAGGAGGTAAGTAAATACGAACCACCGGTTAATTTAGATTCTCTCCTTGCAGATGTAGACTTAAATAAACTAAACGACATTTTCCAGATGGTATTAAAACGTCAGGTAGATAAAATCGATCCTGTAAGAAGTAAATTCGGGAAAATTGAAATGGAGGAAGTGAGTCTTCCTGACAAGATTACCTATGTGTCAACAACGTTAAAGAAACGGAAAAAATGTAAATTTAAGCAATTGCTGGAGGAAGCACATAGCAAAGTTGAAGTTATTGTGTCATTTCTGGCAATATTGGAATTGATAAAAGTAGGAGAAATTGAGGTACGCCAGGATGAAACTTTTGGCGAAATATACATAGACTCAACAGAATAGAGGAAATCATGGAAAATAATTATAAAGCACAGATAGAAGCGATTCTTTTTACTATGGGAGAATCAGTTGAAATATCAAAGATTGCCAATGCCCTTGAAATAAAGCCGGTACAGGTGAAAAAAATAGTGAAAGAGATGCAGAAAGAATTAGAAGATGAGAATCATGGTATAAAAATTATTGAATTGGATAATGCATATCAGATGTGTACAAAGCCTGAAATGTATGAGTCCCTTATAAAAATAGCAAAGCAGCCGAAACGTCAGGTTCTTACAGATGTTCTTATGGAGACTCTTTCAATAATTGCCTACAAACAGCCAATTACTAAATCAGAAATAGAAAGAATAAGGGGAGTAAAATCAGATTTTGCAGTAAATAAGCTTGTAGAATATATGCTTGTTGAAGAAGTTGGCCGAATGGATACTCCGGGAAGGCCGTTATTGTTTGGAACAACTGAGGAATTTCTCAGACGTTTTGGAGTTGAGTCTTCAGATAATCTCCCTATAATCAGTCAGGAGGTTATTGAGGAATTTAAACATGAGGCTGAAGATGAGGTTACACTTAAATCTAATGACTAAATCTATAAATAATGCCGGGGATGAAATGTAAAAGTTGGTTTATCCCGTAGGCATAATAAGAATTGCCCTAAAAATGTTTTTAGGGCAATTCTTATTATGCCTACGGGATATGGTTACTTTTACATTAGCTGTATCCGGCATTATTTTTTTATGGAGTCATATATTGTATAGATTGGGGGAGGAAAGTGTGAGATGAAGAAGATTATAAAGTGTTTGATTTGCTTTGGGCTGGTTTTGGTTTGCAGTGTGTGCGCAGGGGCAGAGGAAAAAGAACTTGAGGACAGGGATATTTTGGCAAAAAATGCGGTGGTTATTGATGGAACTACAGGAAGAATTCTATATGGAAAAAATAGTGAAGAAAAAGCGGCTATGGCAAGTACAACGAAAATTATGACATGCATAGTTGCACTTGAAAACAGTAAGATGGATTCTATAGCGGAAGTATCGAACAGGGCTGTTAAAATGCCAAAAGTACATATGGGAATACGAAAAGGCGAAAAATATTATATGAAAGACCTGTTATATGCCATGATGCTCGAGTCCTATAATGATGTTGCCGTATGTGTGGCGGAAAATGTCGCAGGGAGTGTTGAAAACTTTGCAAAACTTATGAATAAAAAAGCAAAGGAAATAGGGGCATATAATACAAATTTTGTTACACCAAATGGTCTGGATGCAGCCAATCATTATTCAACTGCATATGACATGGCGATTATTGGCGCATATGCAGTGAAAAATAAAGATTTTCTTAAAATAACGAATTCTAAAAGCTACAGTTTTTCCAATGTTGAAAAGAAAAGAAATTTTACGGTTAGCAACAAAGACGCTTTTCTTACAATGGACAATAATGCCATAGGAATAAAAACAGGATTTACCGGGAAGGCAGGATATTGCTTTGTCGGCGCGGTTAACTGTAGCGGAAGAGTTTTTGTAAGTGCGGTACTGGGATGCGGCTGGCCCCCTAATAAATCCTATAAATGGAAAGATACGGGAACATTAATGAAGTATGCAAAAGATAATTATGATTTTAAAGAACTTTTAGAAAAGGATAAAGATATAAATGTGAAAATTGAGCATGGAACAAAAGAAAAAATTAATGCATGTGTAATGGGAGAAAGTAATTTACTGATAGGAAATAAGGAAAAATACACTACCAAAACACAAATTAATTATAAATTCCCCATAAAGGTAAATGATACAATTGGAAAAGTAGATTTGTATATTCAAAATAAATTAGTCCAAAGCAGGAAAATTGTATCAAAAGACAATGTAGAAGAGTATAATTACAGGTATTGTATAAAGAAGGCTTTTGATTATTTTGTATTCCAATAATTACTTTATTTATATTTTTATATGTGGTATATTTATACAAAATATGTCACCACAAAATATTGTGGAAAGCATATGAAAATTAACAAAATAATGATGTGTATATTTATTTAAAGTAAATGATTATCCTATCTGATAATCATTCTTGAAATAGGGAGAAAAATATGGAATTTACGAAGATGCATGGTTGTGGAAATGATTACGTTTACGTAAACGGTTTCACAAACAAAATTGAAAATCCTAACAAGTTGTCAGAAATTGTGAGTAATAGAAATTTTGGCATTGGCTCTGATGGGCTGATTGTTATTAATCCATCAGATGTGGCTGATTTTAAAATGAGCATGTATAATGCAGACGGTTCTGAAGGTAAAATGTGTGGCAATGGAATAAGATGCGTTGCTAAGTACGTTTATGACAATAAGATGACTGATAAGACTACAATAACAGTTGAAACATTGTCCGGAATTAAGACTTTAGTGCTTAATGTAGAAGATGAAAAAGTAAAGACTGTAAGGGTTAATATGGGAACCCCGATTCTAAAATCAAAGGATGTACCTGTAGTTTCAGATAAAGAGCAGGTAATTGACGAACCAATCAAAGTAAATGATAAGGAATACAGAATTACATGTGTGTCCATGGGAAATCCTCATGCGGTAACTTTTATTGATGATACAGACAGTCTTGAAATAGAAAAGATAGGACCTCTGTTTGAAAATAATGAAATTTTCCCTGACAGGGTCAATACGGAATTTATTCAGGTGGTTGATAGAAACAATATAAAAATGCGTGTCTGGGAGAGAGGCTCAGGTGAAACCCTTGCCTGTGGAACAGGTGCATGTGCCAGTGTTGTGGCATGTGTTTTAAATGGCCTTACTGAAAATAAGGTTACTGTAAGCCTTCTTGGTGGAGATTTATTTATTGAATACAATCAGGAAGAAAATGTCGTTTACATGACTGGACCTGCAACAATTTCATTTACAGGTAATATAGAAGTGTAGTTTTACATAGAAAGTGTGGAAATATGATTTTAAAGGATTTGTTAGAAAAACTGGATTACGAGGTGCTTCAGGGAAGTGATGAAACTGAAGTAAATCATTTACAAAACGATTCAAGAAAAGTTACGGACAGAGATGTTTTTGTCTGCATAAAGGGAGCAGGATTTGACGGACATGAGTTTGTGGAAGATGTAGCAAAGAAAGGTGCAAAAGCTGTCATAGTAATGGAAGATGTCACTGCACCAAAAGATGTTACCGTGGTAAAGGTAGAGGATACAAGATATGCTTTGGCATGTATGTCGGCAGCTTACTTTGGACATCCCGCAGAAAAACTAATTACAATTGGAATCACAGGTACAAAGGGAAAAACTACTACAACATATATGGTGAGACAGGTTTTGGAAAGTGTTGGAATAAAAACCGGCCTCATTGGAACAATAGAAACTATAATAGGTGATGAGGTAACACCTGCAAAAAATACAACACCTGAATCATATGTTGTTCAGGAATCTTTTGCAAAAATGGTTGAGGCAGGATGCAAATGCGTTGTTATGGAAGTATCCTCACAGGGACTAATGCTTCACAGAGTTTCAGGATTTACATTTGATTATGGTATTTTCACAAATATTGAGCCTGATCATATCGGTCCAAATGAGCATAAAGATTTTGACGATTATCTTCATTGCAAGAGCATGCTTTTGAAACAGTGCAAACATGGTATTGTAAATATGGATGCTGACTATATTGACAGGGTTCTTGAGGGACATACATGTGACTTGGAAACTTTTGGTGTAAATGGGGATTATGACTTTAAAGCGTCTGATATTAATCTCTTTACAAAGCCGGGATGTCTTTGCGTCGGATATGAATTGTCAGGAAAAATGAACTTCAAAGTTGAAATTGACGTTCCGGGAAACTTCAGTGTTTATAATTCGTTGTGTGCCATAGCAATCTGCAGTCATTTTACGCAGGATGCTGATAAAATTAAACAGGCATTAATAGATGTCAGAGTAAAGGGACGTGTGGAGATTATTCCTATATCCCATAGATTTACTTTGATGATTGATTATGCGCATAATGCCATGAGTTTAGAGAGTCTTTTAACAAGCCTTAAGGAATATCATCCAAAGAGACTTGTTACATTGTTTGGCTGCGGAGGAAACAGAGCAAGAGACAGAAGGTTTGAAATGGGTGAGGTATCATCAAGATTATCTGATTTTACCATAGTGACATCTGATAATCCTAGATTTGAAGAACCTATGGATATTATTAATGACATATTAGTTGGTGTTAAAAAAGCAAATGGCGAGTATGTAACGGTGCCTGACAGAAAAGATGCAATCAGATATGCAATTCTTCATGCAAAAGATGGAGATGTTATCGTGTTGGCTGGAAAAGGTCATGAAGATTATCAGGAAATAAAAGGCGTAAAACATCCAATGGATGAACGTGTTTTAATACAGGAAATTATTAACGAAGAAGAAGTAAAGGCGGTTTTATAATTAAAAACTAATGAAAGAGGAATAATAATATGTGTGGAATTTGTGGATTTATAGGAAAGGTTGATAACAGCAAGGTTGTTCTCAAAAAAATGATGGATAAAATTGCTCACAGAGGACCTGACGATGAGGGAATGTATGTAGATGAAGATGCGGCAATAGGACATAGACGATTAAGTATTATTGATTTAAGTCACGGAGCTCAGCCTATGTATAATGAAACCGGAGACATTGCAATAGTATTCAATGGAGAGATTTACAATCATTTAGATATAAGAAAAGAATTAATAGAAAAAGGGCATGTTTTTGCAAATGAATCTGATACAGAATGTCTTATTCATGCTTATGAGGAGTATGGCACGGATATGCTTTCAAAATTAAGAGGTATGTTTGCTTTTGTTATCTGGGATACAAAAAATAAAACAATGTTTGGAGCAAGAGATCATTTTGGAATAAAACCATTCTATTATTCACAGGTTAATGGAAGCCTTGTGTTCTCTTCAGAAATTAAAGCTATTTTAGAATTTCCGGGATTTAAGAAGGAAGTAAATGTGGCCGCATTAGAACAGTACTTAAGCTTTCAGTATTCTGTACTTCCTGAATGTTTCTTTAAGGGAGTGTACAAATTACCGGCAGGTCATTACATGATACTTAAAGATGGTAAATTAGAAATTGAAAGATATTTTGACCCGATGATGGAACCAAAAGAAAGTGGAGACTTAAATGAAACCGTTTCTGAAATCGAAAAGATTGTTCATAATACGGTAGACGCTCATATGATTGCTGATGTTGAGGTAGGATCCCTGCTTTCAAGCGGTGTTGATTCAAGTTATGTTGTTTCAGAATTTCCGGGAGAAAAAACATTTACAGTAGGATTTTTAGATAAACAGAGTAAATACAATGAAATAAGATATGCTGAAGGACTTGTGGAAGAACTGGGAAAGAAGAATTTCAGCAAGAACATTGACAGTGATGAATATTTTGATTCCATATCAACAGTAATGTATTATATGGACGAACCATTGGCAGACCCTTCATGTATAGCACTTTATTTTGTAGATCAACTTGCGGCAGAGCAGATTAAAGTTGTTTTGTCAGGTGAAGGTGCAGATGAATTCTTTGGAGGATATAATATTTACCATGAACCTCTATCACTTAAGGGGTACCAGAAAATTCCTAAATGTATCAGAAAAGGCCTTGCCAAGGTTGCGGGAGTTATGCCTGACATTAAGGGAAGAGATTTTATTATCAGAGGAAGCAAAACTGTAGAAGAACGTTTTATTGGAAATGCCAATATGTTCTCTGTTAAAGACAGAGAAAAGTTACTTAAAACAGAACTTACACATTTAAGTCCGCAGGAGGTTGTGGCATCAACTTATGAGAAGGTTAAAGGCTTAAATGATATCGCAAAAATGCAATATATTGACACTAATTTCTGGCTCCAGGGAGATATCCTTCTTAAGGCTGATAAAATGAGCATGGCTCACTGTCTTGAATCAAGAGTTCCGTTTTTGGATGTGGAAGTTTTTAAATATGCAAAAACACTTCCAATAGATTTCAGATGTAATGAAGAGGCAACAAAGAGAGCCTTTAGAATTGCGGCAAAGAGACATATACCTGAAAAAACAGCAAATAAGAAGAAACTTGGTTTCCCTGTACCAATCAGAGTATGGTTAAAAGAAGACAAATATTATAATAAGGTTATGGAAACATTAACAGGAGAAGCAGCACAGAAATTCTTTAATACAGACATTTTGGTCAAATTAATGGAAGACCATAGGGCAGGAAAAGCGGATAACAGCAGACGTATCTGGACAGTGTACGTTTTCCTTGTTTGGTACAATGTCTACTTTGAAACTGAAGATTTTAAACCTATAAACAGTGAATGGATAAAAAATAGAATAAAGACTGCATAAAAAAATTAAGTTTTTTCACCTATTTTTGGAAAATATTTAACTTGATATTTGACAGGAAAAGGGTTAATCTATATAAGGCGAAAAAGTTGGTTGTTTTTTGCAAACACTAGTAAAAGCCAAGGGAGGCTGTCAGTCAGCATCACTGGCTTTTGCTATGTCAAAACTTATTAATATAATGGAGGACTGATTATGAGTACATCAGCTAATTCAGCAAGAATGAGAATTGAATCTATTCTTGATGACAACAGTTTTGTTGAAATTGGTGCATTGGTTACAGCCAGAAGCACAGATTTTAACATGAAAAACATTGATACTCCTTCAGATGGTGTAATTACCGGATATGGACTTATCAATGGAAGATTAGTATATGTGTTTAGCCAGGATTCATCAGTATTAGGCGGATCTGTTGGAGAAATGCATGCCAGAAAAATTACAAATATCTACGATATGGCACTTAAAATGGGTGCACCTGTTATTGGTCTTGTGGATAGCACGGGTCTTAGATTACAGGAATCAGTAGATGGGCTTGAAGCATTTGGTAAGATTTACGCAAAGCAGACAGAAGCTACAGGCATTATCCCTATGATTACTGCAATTTTCGGTAATTGTGGTGGTGGATTAAGTGTTATGGCAGATCTTTCTGACTTTACATTTATGGAAAAAGAAAATGCAAAATTATTTGTAAATTCACCAAATGCAATTGATGAAAACAGAGAAGAAGTATGCGACAGTGCATCAGCTAAGTTCCAGAGCGAAGAAGCAGGAAATGTTGACTTTGTTGGAACAGAATCTGAAATCGTATCAGGTATCATTAATCTTGTTTCAATTCTTCCATCAAACTTTGAAGATGAAGTTATTGATGAATGCAGTGATGATTTAAACAGAGCTGCTTCAGAATTTTCAGCAGGACTTGAGGATACAAAGATTGCTGCCCAGAGCATTTCTGATGATAATTTCCTTGTAGAAGTTAAAAGTGCATATGCACCTGAAATGTTTACAGGATTTATCAAATTAAATGGAGCAACAGTTGGTGTTGTGGCAAATAGAACAAAAGTATATGATGATGACATGAATGTTGTAGCAGAATATGAACCAAAGCTTACAGCTAAGGGTTGTGACAAGGCAAGTGAATTCGTATTTTTCTGTGATAATTTCAGAATTCCTGTACTTACATTAACTAATGCAGTTGGATTTAAGTCAACAATGTGTCAGGAAAAACGTGGAGCAAAGGCTGCTGCAAAACTTACATATGCATTTGCATGCGCAGATGTTCCTAAGGTAAATGTTATTATAGGTGAGGCTTTCGGTAGCGCTTATGTAACAATGAACAGCAAATCAATTGGGGCTGATGTTGTATATGCTCTTCCAACGGCAAAAGTTGGTATGATGAATGCAGAATCAGCAGCAAAAATTATGTATGCTGAAGAAATTGAAAAAGGAAATGCCAATGCAGTAATTTCAGAAAAAACTGCAGAATATCAGGCACTTCAGAATGATATAACAAAGGCTGCGTCAAGAGGTTATATTGATACAATAATTGAACCTGTAGATGCAAGAAAATATATTATTGGTGCATTCGAAATGTTATATACAAAGAATTAGTAGGAGGAGAAAATCAGATGATGAAAAGATTACGTTTAGTATTTTCTCTTACAGCACTACTTGTTTGTTTAGTATTATCAAGTGTATCGGTTTTGGCAGATGAAGCAGTAGACATTAATGATCTCTACGGAACAGCTCAGACACAACAGGAGACAACATTGTCAGCTGAAGACCAGAAAACTTTTGCAGGTGGCAAAATAAAAATGGCAGATGCAAAACAGTTGGTTGAACAGTATGCAAGTGCTGTCGGTCAGTATGCAGAAGGATCATCTGACGAACTTGAATACTTGGGAGAGTATTTTAGCTATCAGACAGATATGTTTGAAAACTTTGCAAAAACTGTAGGAGACGACCCTTGTGGAAAATATAAGTCATATGATGATGTAAATGTCAAAGAGACAGAAGACGGCAAGGTTGATGTAACGGCAATGTTACATTTTGCTAAAAGAGATTTAAAGATGACGATGCATGTTTCTCTTTTTGATACATTAGGTCCGGTTGCTACTTCAGTAGAATTCGGATTACCTGATTCGGGAAAAGAGACCATTGGTCAGAAAATGGCTGATGCAGGTGTCAATACATTAATAGGTATGGGAACTGTTTTCGTTGTACTTATATTTATAAGTTTGTTAATTTCATGCTTTAAATTCATTCCAATGTTAATGGAAAGAAAAGAAAAGAAAAAAGTAAATTCAAATAATGATACAGACAATGCAATTGTTCAGGAAGACAATGCAAACGTAGGCGGAGACATTGTTGATGATACAGAACTGATTGCTGTTATTGCAGCTGCCATTGCAGCAAGTGAAAACACATCAACTGACAGTTTTGTAGTAAGATCAATTAGAAGACGCTAGTTATATGTTTTAGGAGGAAATAAAATGAAGAGTTATACAATCACAGTTAATGGTAATGTTTATGATGTTACTGTAGAAGAAACAGGAGCTACACCTAGCGCACCTGTAAAGGCTGCCACACCTAAGGCTGCTGCACCAAAAGCTGCACCAGCAGCATCAAATGGAGCTGAAGGAAGCATTAAGGTTACAGCACCAATGCCTGGTAAGGTTTTATCAATAAGTGCTAACCCTGGACAGAGCGTTAAGAGGGGTGAAACAATTTTAGTTTTCGAAGCAATGAAGATGGAAAATTCAGTAGTTGCTCCAGAAGACGGAACAGTTGCAAGCATCGCTGTAAGTGTTGGAGATTCATTTGAAGCAGGCGCTGTTATTGCAACATTAAATTAATATATTGTCTGGAGGTAACAAATGAACATTTTAGATACATTAGGAAATCTGGTTCATCAGACAGCATTTTTTAACCTTACTATAGGAAATTACATAATGATTGCTGTTGCATGTGTTTTCCTATACTTGGCAATAAAAAAGGAGTATGAACCATTATTATTGGTTCCAATTGCTTTTGGTATGCTTTTAGTAAATATGTATCCGGCAATTATGCAGGAGCCTGTAGGAGATCAGGCAGGTGGTTTATTACATTATTTCTACATTCTTGATGAATATAGTATTTTACCATCACTTATCTTCATGGGTGTAGGTGCGATGACAGACTTTGGTCCGCTTATTGCAAACCCTAAGAGTTTCTTACTTGGAGCCGCTGCACAGTTCGGTATATATGGAGCTTACTTCTTGGCAATTTTAATGGGATTTGGTGGAAAGGCTGCCGCAGCAATTTCTATTATCGGTGGTGCTGACGGACCTACATCAATCTTTTTGGCAGGAAAATTAGGACAGACGGATTTGCTTGGACCAATAGCGGTTGCAGCATATTCATACATGTCATTGGTACCTATTATTCAGCCACCAATTATGAAACTATTAACTACTAAGAAAGAAAGAAAAATAAAGATGGAACAGCTTAGACCTGTTTCAAAGTTAGAAAAAATCTTATTCCCTGTTATCGTAACTATTGTAGTAGTTATGATTTTACCTACAACAGCACCATTAGTTGGTATGCTTATGTTAGGTAACCTCTTTAGAGAAAGTGGAGTAGTAAAACAGTTATCAGAAACTGCAAGTAATGCACTTATGTACATCGTAGTAATTTTACTTGGTACAAGTGTTGGTGCATCAACAAGTGCAGAAGCATTCCTTAACATTAATACAATTAAGATTGTTATTTTAGGATTGATTGCATTTGCTGTTGGTACAGCTGCAGGTGTTTTATTTGGTAAGTTAATGTGTATTGCAACTAAAGGAAAGGTTAACCCGCTTATTGGTTCAGCCGGTGTATCAGCTGTACCTATGGCTGCCAGAGTTTCACAGAAAGTCGGAGCAGAAGCAGATCCTACAAACTTCCTTTTGATGCATGCTATGGGACCTAACGTTGCAGGTGTTATCGGTACAGCAGTAGCGGCCGGTTCATTTATGGCTATATTCGGTATTTAATAAAATGAAATTCAAAATCGGAGGAAAATAAAATGGCAGAGAAAAGACCAGTAAAAATTACTGAAACTATTCTTCGTGATGCACATCAGTCACTTATTGCTACAAGAATGCCAACAGAAGAAATGCTTCCTATCATTGAAACAATGGATAAGGTAGGATATCATGCAGTTGAATGTTGGGGCGGTGCAACTTTTGATGCTTCACTTAGATTTTTAAAAGAAGATCCATGGGAAAGATTAAGAAAACTTAGAGATGGATTTAAGAATACTAAATTGCAGATGCTTTTTAGAGGACAGAATATTTTAGGTTACAGTCACTATTCAGATGATGTAGTTGAGTATTTTGTTCAGAAATCAATAGCAAATGGTATTGATATTATCAGAATATTTGATTGTTTAAATGATCTTAGAAACTTAGAGACAGCTGTAAAGGCTGCAAATAAAGAAAAGGGTCATGCACAGATTGCTCTTTCTTACACATTAGGAGATGCATATACTCTTGATTACTGGAAAGAGACAGCAAAGAGAATTGAAGATATGGGTGCTAATTCATTATGTATTAAAGATATGGCAGGTCTTCTTACACCTTACAAGGCAACAGAACTTGTACAGGCTTTAAGAGAAGGTACAGATATACCTATTGATCTTCATACACATTACACATCAGGTGTTGCTTCAATGACATACTTAAAGGCTGTTGAAGCGGGATGTGACATTATTGATACAGCAATTTCACCTTTTGCCCTTGGTACATCACAGCCGGCTACTGAAGTTATGGTTGAAACATTCAAGGGAACACCTTATGATACAGGTCTTGACCAGAAACTTCTTAAGGAAGTTGCTGATTACTTCAGACCATACAGAGAAGAATGTCTTGAAAATGGTTTATTAAATCCTAAGGTATTGGGAGTTAACATTAATACACTTCTTTATCAGGTACCTGGAGGAATGTTGTCAAACCTTGTTTCTCAGCTTGATGAAATGGGAGCATCTGACAAGTTTGAACAGGTTCTTGAAGAAGTACCAAGAGTTCGTAAGGACTTTGGTGAACCACCACTTGTTACACCTTCAAGTCAGATTGTTGGTACACAGGCAGTTCTTAACGTTGTTATGGGCGAAAGATACAAGATGATCAACCAGCAGGCAAAGGATTTACTTGCAGGAAAATATGGTCAGACTGTTAAGCCTTTCAACCCTGAAGTACAGAAGAAGGCTATAGGCGATGAAGAACCTATTACATGCAGACCTGCAGATTTACTTGAACCATCACTTGACAAGTTTGAAAAAGAAATGGAACAGTATAAACAGCAGGATGAAGACGTACTTACATACGCTTTATTCCCACAGGTTGCAAAAGACTTCTTTGAATACAGAGAAGCACAGCAGACAAAGGTTGATCCAAGTATTGCTGATAAGAAAAATGGAGCATATCCGGTATAAAGTTTGGTGTTCATGTTAATAATCCTGCTTTAAATTTTGTGATATATTTAAAATATAAAAAGAACAGGGATTTTATAGAGACAAAGTGATTTCCAAATCACTTTGTCAGATGCACTGACCGCAGAATTCATAAGGAATTCTGTGGCAATTGCATCGGTGCTATAAAAATTTCCTGTTCTTTTTATATAATTAAATATTCATAAAATTTAGCAGGTACATTAACATGCACGCCAAACTTTATACTAGATGTACTCATAAAGAAAAAATATACTGGTAATTAACTTAAAAGAAAATATTGATTTGCCAGGGGAAAAGTGGAAAATGTGTGGCATTGAAAGGTCAGGCTGGATTTATACGTAAAAAAAGTAATTATTTTATAACAAAAAAGTGATTACCAAATCACTTTTTTAGATGCACCATTCGGGAATCCATCAGGGATTCCTGAATGATTGCATCGGTGTTATAAAATCAGTGCTTTTTTTACATAAATAAATCCCCTGACCTTTCAGCCTTCACATTTCCACTTTTCCCCTCTGCATTAAATATACTGGAAATATTCCAGATAAACTGATATAGTAGTTAAGGATTTTAATAAATAAATGAATAGTGTGGATTGATTTTATGAGTAAAGTATTAATTATAGGCGGTGGCGCTGCAGGAATGATGGCGGGAATTGCTGCCGGATATAACGGAAATGAAGTTCATATATTTGAAAAAAATGAAAAGTTGGGTAAGAAACTGTTTATTACGGGAAAAGGCAGATGTAACATAACCAATGCTTCAAGTATAGAAAATCATTTTGCTAATATTTTGAAAAATGAAAAATTTTTATATAGTGCATACAATAATCTGACTCCGGAAGATGTGTGCAATATGATTGAAAGCACGGGAGTTGAGACAAAAGTTGAAAGAGGAGACAGGGTTTTTCCTTTAAGTGATAAATCATCAGATGTAATATGGGCTCTTCACAAAATGCTTTCAGATATAGGTGTGAATATTCACCTTAATACTGAAATTAAAGATGTAATTGCAGAAAAATCTGAAGCAGATGAAACAAAAATAACTTTAAGAGATAAGAATAATAAAAGTTTTGTTGGTGACAAATGCATAATTGCAACAGGAGGTATTTCCTATCCTGTGACAGGCTCTACGGGAGATGGATATGAATTTGCAAAGAAGATGGGGCACAGTATTGTGCCGACAAGTCCATCACTTGTACCATTTAATATTAAAGAGGAATTCTGCAAGGATTTAAGTGGTCTATCATTGAAAAACGTGGCTTTAAAAGTAGTAGATAAAACCGGTAAAGTTTATTATAATGAACAGGGTGAAATGCTTTTTACCCATTGGGGAATAAGCGGTCCCCTTGTTTTGTCAGCCAGTACTTATATAAGTGGCAGAACAAAAGACAATGAATTTATTGCTTATATTGATTTAAAGCCTGCACTGGACTTTGAAACTCTGGATAAGAGAGTGCTTAAAGATTTTAAGGAAAATATAAACAGAAACTTCAATAATTCGTTAGATAAATTGTTGCCAAAAAAATTAATATCCCATATAGTGGATTTGTCCCAGATAGATCCTTATAAAAAGGTTAATAATATAACAAAAGAAGAGAGGGAAAAACTTGTGCATTTAATAAAGGCACTACCTCTTCATATCACGGGACTTAGAGGTTATAATGAAGCAATTATAACAAAGGGCGGCATTGAAACAAAGGAAATAAACCCTAAAAACATGGAATCTAAGAAAATGTCCGGCATATATTTTGTTGGAGAAGTGCTTGATTTAGATGCCATGACCGGGGGATATAATTTGCAGATTGCCTGGAGTACAGGATATCTGGCAGGAAGTAGTATATATTAATAGGAGGAACAAATGTATAATATAGCAATTGATGGTCCGGCAGGGGCAGGAAAAAGTACAATAGCAAAAATTGTAGCAAAGGAATTAGGATTTATATATGTTGACACAGGTGCAATGTATAGAACTATGGCTTTAGCATGTTATCGAGCAGGTATTAAGGCAGAGGAAGAAGAAAAAGTTGTAGAAAAATGTAATGCAGTTAAAGTTACTTTGGGATACGAAGATGGAACTCAAAAGGTTTATTTAGATGGAGAAGATGTCAGCACAGAAATCAGACAGGAAGTTATTGGAAACATGACAAGCGCAATAGCTGTTTATGGACCTGTAAGAAAAATTCTTGTGGCAATGCAACAGGAAATTGCAAAAAATAACGACGTAGTTATGGATGGAAGAGATATTGGAACCTCTGTACTTCCTAATGCAGATTTAAAAATTTATCTTACTGCAAGCTCAAGAACAAGGGCAGAAAGAAGATATAAGGAATTGACACAAAAGGGTGAAAACTGCAATATTGATGACATTGAGAATGATATTAAAGAAAGAGATTACAGAGACATGCACAGAGAGGTTTCACCACTTTCCCAGGCAGAAGATGCAGTTTTGGTGGATTCATCTGATATGAGCATAGATGAAGTGGTTGCAGAAATAAAGAAGCTTGCCAAATAATGGAGTGAAAATGAAAGTTGAAGTTGCAAAAAGTGCCGGATTTTGTTTCGGTGTTCAAAGAGCAGTGGACAGCGTTTACAGCGAAATTGAAAAAGGAAAAAAGCCTATATATACCTTTGGTCCAATAATCCATAACGAGCAGGTTGTGGCAGATTTGGAAACGAAAGGCATAAAGGTAATAAACACCGTGGATGAGTTAAAGAAACTTAACGAGGGCACTGTAGTTATAAGATCTCATGGTGTTCCAAAAGAGATATATGATATTTTGGAAAAACAGCACATTAATATCGTTGATGCCACGTGTCCTTTTGTAAAGAAAATCCACAATATTGTCAGTGATGAAAGCAAAAAAGACAAGGTGATTATAATAATAGGCAACAACAATCATCCTGAAGTGGAAGGGATTAAAGGCTGGGTAGAAGGTCCGGTTTTTGTCATAAATGAAGAAGAACAGATAGAAAAAATAGGTGACTTAAAAAATAAAAGCGTCTGCATTGTGTCTCAAACGACATTTAACCACAATAAATTTAAATATTTAGTTGAAATTATAAAGAAAAAAGGGTATGATATAAATGTTGTAAACACGATTTGCAATGCGACACACGTAAGACAGGTTGAGGCACAGAAGATTGCATCGAAGGTTGATGCTATGATTGTTATTGGAGGCAAGCGAAGTTCCAATACACAGAAACTATACGATATATGTAAAGAAGAATGTAATAACACGTATTATATACAGACCTTGGATGACCTTGATTTATGTGAATTGGAATCATTGGAGTCTATAGGTATTACAGCAGGGGCATCTACCCCAAAGAATATTATTGAGGAGGTCGTTCTTAATGTCAGAGATGAGTTTTGAACAAATGTTGGATGAATCATTCAAGACTATTCACAACGGTGAAGTACTTGAAGGAAAGGTAATCAGTGTAAGAGAGGACTATGCAGTACTTAATATTGGGTATAAGGCTGATGGTATTCTTACGAGAGATGAATACTCTAACACACCAGTAGATCTGACAACTGTAATTAACGAAGGCGATGTACTGACAGTTAAAGTTCTCAAGGTAAATGATGGTGACGGACAGGTTGCTTTATCATACAAGAGACTTGCTGCAGAGAAGGCAAATGAAAGAATTAAAGAAGCTTTTGAAAACAAAGAAGTTCTTAAAGCACCAGTTGTACAGATTTTGAAAGGTGGTTTGAGTGTAGATGTTGAAGGTGGAAGAGTGTTTATACCTGCAAGCCTTGTATCAGATGTTTTTGAAAGAGATTTAAATAAGTATCTTAATCAGGAAATTGAGTTTGTTGTTACTGAATTTGATCCTAGAAAGAGAAGAATTATTGGTGACAGAAAACAGTTAATAGTTGAACAGAAAGAAGCTGCTAAGAAAGCATTATTTGACAAGATTGCAGTTGGCGATGTTGTTGAAGGTGTTGTTAAGAGCGTAGTTGATTTCGGTGCATTTATCGATATCGGTGGAGCTGACGGATTATTACATATCTCAGAAATGTCATGGGGAAGAGTTGGTAATCCAAGAAAGATGTTTAAGCCGGGCGATAAGGTTAAAACATTTATTAAAGAAATTAACGGTGATAAGATTGCATTAAGCCTTAAGTTTGAAGATACAAACCCATGGGCTAACGCAAGTGAAAAATTTGCTGTTGGTGTTATTGTAACCGGAAAGGTCGCAAGAATGACAGACTTTGGTGCTTTTGTAGAAATTGAGCCTGGAGTTGACGGATTACTTCACGTTTCACAGATTGCAAGACATCATGTTGAAAAGCCTGCTGATGAATTAAAGATTGGACAGGAGATCGAAGCTAAGATTGTTGATTTCAATGAAGAAGAAAAGAAAATCAGCTTAAGTATGAAAGTTTTACTTCCGGAAGAACCAAAGGAAGAACCTGAAGTTGTTGAAGAACCGGAAGAAGAAAAAGTTGAACTTGATGCAGAAGAAGCAACAACATCATTGAAGGATGTTATTGAAGGTGCTACTGAAGCAACAGAAGAATAATCAACAAGAAATATATACAACATAAAAGCAGGCATTTATTTGCTTGCTTTTGTTTGTTGTAGACCTATATAATAGAAATCGACATATTTAGGAGTATTAATGAGAGTAATAGCAGGAAAAGCCAGACGTTTGCAGTTAAAGACTGTTCCGGGATTAGGTACAAGACCCACAACTGACAGGATTAAAGAAACTTTGTTTAATATTATTAATAATGACTTGTACGATACTAATTTTCTCGATTTGTTTAGCGGTAGTGGTGCCATAGGGATAGAGGCTCTTAGCAGAGGAGCAAAGAAAGCGTATTTTGTCGAAAATAACAGACAGGCGGTTATGTGCATTCAGGATAATCTTAAGACAACTCGATTGACGGATGATGCTGTTGTAATGAAACAGAATGTAAAGACGGCTATTGAGGAATTGAATTCCCGTGGTGTTTTATTTGATATTATTTTTATGGATCCTCCTTACAATAAATTAATGGAAAAAGATGTGTTGATTTTTTTGGCTAAATCTGCTTTAATAGATAAAAATTCAATGATTATAGTTGAGGCAGATATTGAAACAAACTTCGACTATGTTAAGAATTTAGGATTTGAAATTCTTAGGGATAAACAGTATAAAACAAATAAACATATATTTTTAAGATTAATTGGAGATTAATATGACTAGGGCAATATATCCGGGAAGTTTTGATCCGGTGACATTAGGACATTTAGATATTATAAAGAGAGCATCAAAAATTGTGGATGAACTCATTGTCAGTGTTTTGAGAAACAATTCTAAATCTCCGTTGTTTTCCGTCGAAAAACGTGTTAAAATGTTAGAGGAAGTTGTGAAGGATATTCCTAATGTTAAGGTGATGTCTTTCGAGGGACTTCTTGTAGATTTTGCAAAAAGCGTTGATGCACAGATTATCGTAAGAGGTTTGCGTGCAGTTACAGACTTTGAATATGAACTACAGATGTCTCAGACTAATATGGTATTGGACCACGATATTGACACTATTTTTTTTACTACGAGTTTAGAGTATGCTTATCTAAGTTCGAGCACAGTAAAGGAAGCAGCTTATTATGGTGCCGATATTAGCAGATTTGTTCCAGAGCCTGTTATAAAACAGGTTTACAATAAATTTAATTTAAAGGAGAATCGAAATGAGCAAGATTGAACAGATTATAACAGAGATTGAGGAATATATTGATAATTGTAAATTTCAGCCATTATCAACAACAAAGATTGTTGTAAATAAAGATGATATTGATGAATTGTTGGCAGAGCTTAGACTTAGAACACCTGATGAAATTAAGAAATATCAGAAGATTATAGCTAATAAGGATGCTATTTTAAATGATGCTAAGGAAAGATCAGAAGCAATGATAGCAGAAGCAACAGCTCATATTAATCAGTTGGTAAGTGAGCATGAAATTATGCAGAAGGCTTATAATGAAGCAAACCAGATTATTGAGCAGGCTCAACAGCAGGCGCAGGATATTTTAGGAAATGCTACAAATGAAGCTAATGATTTAAGAACAAGAGCCATGCAGTATACAGATGATATTCTTGCTAATGTTCAGAGCATTTTGTCTACAGGTATGGATAGTTTTGAACATGCACAGAGCGAAATGATGACATCACTTAACAGTTCATTAAATGTTGTTGTTGAAAGCAGAAAAGAATTAGGCGGACAGGATGAAGAAGCAACAGATGAACAGACAGATGATGACGATATTACAGTAGATTTATTATAAAATAATAAGAGTATTGACATTAACAAGGGTTGTTACATTAATGTAGCAACCCTTTTGTATATAATATAAAAAACAAAATTGTATAGATTATAAGAGATTCTATTTTCCCGATAATATAACTTATTCTGAAATTTCTATCCTTCAACTGGGAAAAAGATTGAAAAGTAATTGATAATCCTCCAAATGTGCAGGCAAACAAAATTAAATACAATTTTGGAATCCATGGTGTTATGTTTTCGGCAATATTATTTGAACCACTTGTAATCTCAAATAACCCTGAAAGAATTGAACATGTCCATGGTGACAGGTCTGATGCTTTTATAAAAGATATAATTATAGAAAAAACAATTACATACATAGACAAACCGGTTATGGATTTTATGGTGTTATTTATGGGATTTGTTGTGACATAATTGTCGTCACATATGTTTACAGACTGCCGATTTCTTATTATAAATCTGTTTATTATACCTGCAAGCACAGGTGGCAGATAAATAAGCAAAATTAACAGCAGTGAATTGATATTGTACACTTTTGTATGAACCATAAGACAATTTCCTATTATGTAATTGGTTAAAAAGGGAAGACTGCAATTGTTACAGAAACCAGATAAATAAACAGCTTCACAGTAAGATATTTTGCCTGCTGAATATAAATCATTTATAATCTTGGCACCCATGGGATAACCACATGTAAAACCGATAATAATTGCAAAACATCCATTTAAAGACACATTAAATATTCGTCCCAAAACAGGATGAAGAATATAGGAAATATATTTACAAAGATCCAGTTTAATCATTACATTGGTAAGAAGTATGAAGGGCAGCAAAGCGGGAATTACAGAGTAAAGGGACAATTTGATGCCAAGTATAACACCGGCTTTTGTGACTTCGGAATATCTGATTAATAAATAGGCACTAAATAGTGAAATAATGGTTAATAATATTTTTTTCATAAAGGCTTTTTTATTATACTATTTAAATATTTTTAGATTATTACTACATATAGGTTGAAATTAATAAGGAAATACAATAAAATGTATTGAGAAGTTTAGAGGTGTACAAATGAGATTAGCAGCAATATCCAGTGGGAGCAAAGGCAATTGTATTTTAGTAAATAATGAAAATTCTACTTTTTTAGTTGATGCAGGAATCAGCAAAAAAAGAATTGAAGAGGGGCTTGATACGTTTAATGTAAGCCCTGAAGATGTAGATGGAATTTTGATAACACATGAGCACAGCGACCATATAAAGGGACTTGGAGTATGGCTTAGAAAGTACAAAATGCCGGTATATGCTACTGATGAAACTATAAAGTGCATACTAAATGACGGTTCTCTTGGAAAAATTGACAGTGATTTATTTAATGTTGTTGAACCGGGAAAAGAATTGGTTTTAAAGGATTTACAGATAGAACCGTTATCTATCAGTCATGATGCGGCTAATCCTGTCTGTTACAGGTTTAACAGCAATCTAAATGAAAAAAGTTGTGCTGTGGTTACTGATTTGGGAAAAACTACGGAGACATTGGTCCATAATTTACAGGAATTGAATACAGTTTTAATTGAATCAAATCATGATGTGGGAATGCTTCAGGCAGGTCCTTATCCTTACTATTTGAAACAGAGAATCTGGGGAGAAAGAGGGCATTTGTCTAATGAAGCCTGTGGCGATTTGATAAACTCAATAATAAATAAGGACATGCATAATATTATTTTGGGACATTTAAGTGGGGAAAACAATTATCCTGACCTGGCATTTCAGGCGGTTAGAAATGAAATAAATTTTGCTAAACATAAATTTTATGCGGAGGATGTTAATTTAAAAGTTGCAAGCAGAAATGAACCATCCTGTGACGTGGAATTTTAATAATATAAAATTAGGAGGATTATATGAAGAAGACAATTATAACAGTGGTAGGAAAAGATACAGTAGGTATTATTGCAAGAGTTTGTACATATCTTGCTGAAAACAAGGTTAATATTCTTGATATTTCACAGACAATCGTGCAGGAATATTTTAATATGATGATGATTGTAGATTGCAATAATGCACTTAAACCTGTTCATGAAATGTCGGATGAATTGGAAAAAATCGGAGAAGAAATCGGTGTTATTATAAAGATGCAGCATGAGGACATCTTTAACAGTATGCATAGAATATAAACTGATTTAAGAAATGGAGAATGAATAATGATAAATAAGTTTGAAGTAATTGAAACAAATAAGATGATTGATAACTACAATCTTGATGTAAGAACTATTACGCTTGGTATTAGTCTTATGGATTGTATAAGCGATGATCTTGACACTTTAAATAAAAATATTTATGACAAAATAAAGAAATTAGCAGGAAATCTTGTTCAGACGGGAGAAGATATTTCGAAAGAATATGGTATTCCTATTGTAAATAAACGTATTTCCGTTACACCTATTGGTCTTGTAGGTGCCAGTGCATGTAAGACACCGGAAGATTTTGTAACAATTGCAAAGACTTTAGATAAAGTGGCAAAAGAAGTGGGAGTGAACTTCTTAGGTGGTTACACGGCTTTAGTAAGCAAGGGTATGTCAAAAGCAGAAGAAATGCTTATTAAATCAATTCCACAGGCTTTGGCATGTACGGAAAGAGTTTGCAGTTCCGTTAATTTAGGATCAACAAAAACAGGAATAAATATGGATGCAGTCCGTCTTATGGGAGAGGTCATTATTGAAACTGCAAAGGCTTCAGATATGGGCTGTGCCAAATTAGTTGTTTTCTGTAATGCTCCTGATGATAATCCTTTTATGGCAGGTGCTTTCCATGGCGTTACAGAAGCTGATGCCATTATTAATGTAGGAGTTTCAGGTCCGGGTGTTGTCAGACACGCTCTTAAGAAAGTTAGAGGAGAAAATTTTGAAGTGTTGTGTGACACAATCAAAAAGACAGCTTTCAAGATAACAAGAGTAGGTCAGTTAGTTGCAAAAGAAGCATCAAAAAGACTTAATGTTCCATTTGGAATTATTGATTTATCCCTTGCACCAACACCGGCTATTGGAGACAGCGTTGCTGATATATTGGAAGAAATCGGATTGGAAAGAGCAGGTGCTCCGGGAACAACAGCTGCACTTGCTATGTTAAATGATCAGGTTAAAAAGGGTGGTGTTATGGCATCATCATATGTAGGTGGCTTAAGCGGAGCCTTCATTCCTGTTAGTGAAGATCAGGGAATGATTGATGCTGTAAAGGAAGGTGCCCTTACTATTGAAAAACTTGAGGCAATGACTTGTGTCTGCTCTGTAGGACTTGATATGATTGCAATTCCAGGAGATACAAAGGCAACAACTATTTCAGGAATTATTGCTGACGAATCAGCTATCGGAATGGTTAACCAGAAAACTACAGCTGTCCGTATCATTCCTGTTATTGGAAAGAAAGTTGGAGATATGGTTGAATTTGGTGGCCTGCTTGGATATGCACCGATTATGCCTGTAAATCAGTTCTCATGTGACAACTTTGTTAACAGAACAGGTAGAATACCTGCTCCTATACATAGTTTTAAGAATTAAATATTTTATTAATTAATGAATTATAGATATGTTATACAATCAAAGAAACCTGTATTGACTACTGTCAGTGCAGGTTTCTTTGATTGTATACACTGTTCAATAATATCTGTTGAGAGCAAAAAAACATATTATATAATATTAGCAGGAAAAGACAGAAAAAATTAAAAATAATAGGGAATTAAACTATTTCGTATGTTTTTTTGTTCTATGATAATTTGAAAGGAGAGTCGAAATGAAAAAACACATAAAGAAATATGGGGAAATATTGTCGTGTATAATTTTTGCTATGGGAATATTGTTAATATGCGGTCAGAGTGTTAATGCCAAAACAATTTCAGGACAATGTGGGGCGGATGTGCATTATGATTTCAATACAGTTACAGGAGTGATTAAAATATATGGAAATGGTCCCATGGTGGTTGACGATGATTACTATGAATCAATATTGAGGGAAGATGCCGGTAATATAAAACAGGTTGAAATAGCAGAAGGTGTAACAGAAATAGGAGATGCGGCTTTTTCGGGGTGTGACAATTTTAGATTCTTTTTCGTTGTATGCCAAGTTACATATATGTTAGTGTGTGTGTGGCTGAATGATAAATTAATGTTTATCTTCCAAACTAATTTACAAAATATATATCTGGCGTTTGAATTCGTCAGGAATGGATTTGTTATATTTAGTCATATAAATCATTCGGTACAGATTATCAGCTTTTAAATCAATGTCCAGCATTTTTTTGGTAAGTCCCTGAGCCTGATTGTAGTAAGTAGAAAATTTACTGACGATTTCTATTGAAGAGTTTTCTTTTATTGATGATAATATAGAAGATCTGTTATTAAATGCCAACAATCTGCCGTATTTCATATAGTTATCGTCAATAAATTCTTCAACATCTTCTGTTTTGATGTCCAATATAATGTGGAGAAGGGCTCTGGAAATTCCTGCGTAAGTATAATTTTTAGACTGCAGATCCTTAATAAAATCGGAAATGCCAGTAAAATCTGATTTATAGTTGTTTATGCGATTTGATAAATCTTTTGAAATCCCATAGTACTTATCAAATTTCTTTTCTGTTATAAGTTTATAGCCGAGAATTTCTGAAAAATCCTCTGTGGAAAGATATTCTGAATCAGAATAAAGATTTAAGCAGTTGTCGGGAATATAATTTTCTATTGGCTTATTATTTATAATTTCATTTCTTATTCCTGATGCGGATGCAAAGCCTCTTCCTAAATCGTTGGAGTTATAGCCGGCACCCTGACGCTTAATTGCCACAGGTTTGATTTTTGAATTGAAAACTCTTAAAGACTTCAGGTATTCTATTGCAAGAATATTGTTTGGCTGGTCGATGATTTGTGAAACCTGAAGGCTGTTTAAAATATTATTTTCACTACAATAATCTGATAACGCTTTACTACGTGCCTTTGGATATGAAAAACCATTCTTTAGATACATGGAAAGCATATTCTTATAATCTTCAGGTTCGTTAGTAAGAATTTTGGCTAAAGTAGGTAGGGCTTTTATGTTATCTGTTTCAATGCCAAAACACAGATAATCAACACATCCCAATAAATCCAGAAATTTAACGCTGGCACGGGCAAAAGTCTCGGCTGAAGCGGTTGAGTAAATTACCGGTAGTTCAAATACAACGTCAGCACCGTTTAGAATGGCAGCCTTTGCCCTTAAGGTTTTGTCAAAAATGGCCGGAGTACCACGTTGTACGTAGTTCCCGCTACAGATTATTATAGCATTATTGGCATTTGTTATTTTTTTTGCTTTCTCAATTAAATATTTGTGTCCACTGTGAAATGGGTTAAATTCAGCAATTATTCCTATAGTTTTCATATTAATACCTCGTAGTTTATATTCTAACATTAATATATTTTGGTTTCAATAAAATAGGATGCAAGATACTGTGAAAAATATACAATTATGCTTTGATTTCATAGTGCAATTTTTGACTTAAATATGGCAGATTTAGTGTTGTTTATTGAAAGTTGATATATTATAATAAGATGTGGATTTGAAAAAATATGGATAAGGAGAAAATTTATGGGCTTCATTGAGCAACTAAAGGAAAAAGCAAGAGCAAACAGAAAAAAAATAGTACTTCCAGAAGGAATGGACGAGAGAACATACGCTGCGGCTGAACAGATAGTTCGTGAGGATTTCGCAGATATTATTTTATTAGCGACAGATGAAGAAGTAGAAAAGTTTGGAAAAGAATATGACATCAAAGGTATTACAATCATTAATCCAAGAAAATATGAAAAAACAGAAGCTTATGCGGAAGAGTTTTACGAACTTAGAAAAGCAAAAGGAATGACAAGAGAACAGGCATATGCAATGCTGGTAAGCGATTATATGTATTTTGCATGTATGATGGTAAACGCAGGTGATGCAGATGGTGTTGTTTCAGGAGCATGCCATTCTTCAGCGAATACTTTAAGACCTTCTCTTCAGATTATAAAAACGAAACCGGGAAGTAAGTTAGTATCGGCGTTTTTTGTTATTTGCGTTCCAAATAAGAAAATGGGAGCAGATGGTGTATTTGTAATGGCTGACTGTGGTCTTAATCAGAATCCTAATCCGGTACAGCTTGCAGATATTGCGGCAAGCAGTGCGGAATCTTTTGAATATTTAGTAGGCGAGAAGGCAAGGGTTGCCATGTTATCACATTCATCATATGGTAGTGCAGCGCACCCTGATGTTACAAAGGTTGTAGAGGCAACAAAAATTGCAAAGAAGGAATATCCACAATTCCTTATTGATGGAGAACTTCAGACAGATGCGGCACTGGTACCTGAAATTGCAGAATTTAAAGCACCTGGAAGTCCTGTGGCAGGACGTGCCAATGTACTTGTATTTCCGGATTTGGATGCGGGAAATATTGGTTATAAATTATTACAGAGACTTGGACAGGCTGAAGCCTATGGCCCACTTTGTCAGGGAATTGCAAAACCAATTAACGACTTGTCAAGGGGATGTAGTGCAAAGGATATTGTAGGTGTTGTGGCAATAACAGCTGTACAGGCACAAATCAATTAATGGAATTTATTTATAGCATATAGATTGGAGAGTAAAGAAAAATGGAAGTTTTGGTAATTAATTGTGGAAGTTCATCATTGAAATTCCAATTAATAAATTCAGACAGTGAAAAAGTTTTAGCTAAGGGACTGTGCGAGAGAATTGGAATAGATGGAAGTTCCATTACATACCAGAGTGATAATTGTCCTAAATTTACTAAAGGAATAGATATGCCTACCCATAATGAAGCTATTTCAGCAGTAATAGGAGCCTTAACAGATAAGGACACAGGTGTTATATCAGATATGGATGAGGTAAAGGCAGTTGGTCATCGTGTTGTTCATGGCGGTGAGTTCTTTAAAGAATCTGCTGTTGTGACAGAAGATGTTATTGAAAAAATTAAACAATGCAATTATTTGGCACCTCTTCATAATCCGGCTAACATTATTGGAATAAAGGCTTGTATGAAGATAATGAAGAATACACCTAATGTAGTCGTATTTGATACGGCATTTCATCAAACTATGCCGGAGGAAGCATATTTGTATGCAATTCCAAGAAAGTATTATGATGAAAACAAAATCAGAAGATACGGTTTCCACGGTACATCACACAGCTTTGTATCGAAGCGTGTTGCTGAAATAATGGACAAACCATATGACAAGTTGAAGACGATTGTCTGCCATCTTGGAAATGGAGCAAGCATCTGCGCTGTTGAAAATGGCAAATCAGTGGACACAAGTATGGGACTTACACCTCTTGCAGGAGTAATGATGGGTACCCGTTCAGGAGACATTGATCCGGGCATTATTGAAGTAATTGCAAAGAATGAAGGAAAAGACATTTCAGAGATAACGAACATGCTTAATAAGAAATCAGGTATTGCCGGCTTATCCGAAGTTTCAAGTGATTTTAGAGATATTACTAAAGCAATTGAGGAAGAAAATGAAAAAGCCAAAGTGGCATTACAGGCATATGTAAGAACTGTTGTAAGATTTATTGGAGCTTATGTTGCGGTTATGAACGGTGTTGATGACATTGTTTTTACAGCGGGTGTAGGAGAGAATAATTCACTTGTCCGTGAGGCTGTATGTAATTCACTAGGATATCTTGGAATCAAACTTGACACAGAAGCAAATAAAAAGCGTGGAGAAGAAGTTATGATTTCAACTCCAGATTCAAAAGTTAAAGTATATGTTGTACCTACTAATGAAGAACTTGCTATTGCAAGAGAAACAGTTAACTTATTAAAATAAAAAAAGCAAAATTATAATAATAAATGGTACTTGACAAAAATATACAGTCTATGTATAATTGTTTAGGTGTCTTTAAAGAAGGATTAATATGATAATTGATTTATATGAACTTCTAAGTGAAGAAGGCAGAAATAAAGATGTTGTTGCACGTTTTGAAAGTGAAAAGTTTAATACGAACAAGAAAAGTTATCCGGTAAAGGATAGCAACATACATTTTTCTTTTACGAATACGGGAAAGAAGAATATAGCTTTTAAATGTGATGGATTTGTAACATTAATGATTCCCTGCGACAGATGTTTAGAGCCTGTAGATTATAAGATTGATATTGATTACTTTGAAGACTTGGATATGAATAAGACTTCAGAAGAAAAGATTGCTGAACTTGATGAACATTTCTTCATGGATGGCACAAAATTTGACACTGAAGTATTTATTTCAAATGAGATTCTGGTTAATTTACCTATGAAAGTTCTTTGCAGTGAAAACTGTAAGGGAATTTGTAATAGATGCGGCGCTAATCTCAATATGGGATCTTGTAAATGTGATAGCGCAGGACAGGATCCGAGAATGTCGAAAATTTTAGATATTTTTAATCAGTTTAAGGAGGTGTAAACCATGTCTATTTGTCCAAAGAACAAATCTTCAAAAGGAAGAAGAGATAAGAGAAGAGCAAACTGGAAAATGTCAGCTCCAAACCTTGTTAAATGTAGCAAATGTGGAACATTAATGATGCCACATAGAGTATGCAAGGCATGTGGAAGCTACAACAAAAAAGAAATAGTTTCAGTTGACTAGTATAAAAATAAGACTTTGTGATTTTTCACAGAGTCTTATTTTTATGTCGAAAATGACACTTAAATCAGTTGATTCTTGATTTTATACTGATTTTCTAGTATATTATCTTTGTGTGTAAAGGAGGACATTTTTATGTCGAAAACAATAGTAGCCCTTGATTGTATGGGTGGAGATAATGCACCTGAAGCTATCGTTGAGGGAGCGGTTTATGCTGCTGATGAAAATAAGGACATGCTTATTAAGTTAGTAGGAAAAGAAGATTTGATAAATCATGAATTGTCAAAATATAATTATAATAAAGAAAAAATAGAAGTTGTAAATGCAACAGAGGTTATAGAAACAGGTGAGCCGCCTGTTGCAGCCATAAGGAGAAAGAAGGATTCTTCCCTTGTTAAATGTATGTACATGGTAAAGAAGGGCGAGGCAGATGCTATGGTTTCTGCAGGAAGTACCGGTGCCAATCTTGTTGGCGGTCATGTTATAATTGGAAGAATTAAGGGGGTGGAAAGACCTCCTCTTGCACCTTTGATTCCGACTAAAAAAGGAGCATCATTATTAATTGATTGTGGCGCTAACGTTGATGCCAGAGCTTCACATTTAGTACAGTTCGCTAAAATGGGTTCAGTATATATGGAAAGTATTATGGGAATAAAGAACCCAAGAGTTGCATTGGTTAACATTGGTGCGGAAGAAGAAAAGGGAAATGCCTTAGTAAAGGAGACTTATCCTATATTAGAGAGTCTTAAGGGAATTAATTTTGTTGGAAATATTGAGGCAAGAGACATTCCTGAGGGAAAAGCAGATGTAATTGTGTGCGATGCCTTCGTTGGAAATGTTATCCTGAAACTGTATGAGGGTGTTGCCAGTGTTCTCCTTGAAAAAATCAAGGGAACAATGATGAGTTCCACAAAAACAAAAATGGGAGCATTGTTGATAAAGAATGACCTCAAAAAAACATTAAAAGGATTTTCTTTAGAGGAATATGGTGGAGCCCCATTACTTGGGCTTAATGGTTTGTTAGTGAAAACCCATGGCAGTTCAAAGGCTGTAGAAATTAAAAATTCAATTTTACAATGCGTAACATTTAATGAATTAAATATTAATAACAAATTTAAAGAGAAACTTTCATTAGAAAGCAAGGAGGATTAAAAATGGAATTAGACAGACTTATAAAGGCAATATCAGAAGTACTTGATGTTGATCCTGCAAAAATAACAGCAGACAGCAAATTCGTTGATGATTTGGGAGCAGATTCTTTAGATGTACTTGAAATCATTATGGGAATTGAAGATGAGTTTGGAATTCAGGTTCCTACGGACGAAGCTGAATCCATAGTTACTGTTGGCGATGCTTATGAAAAAATAAAAAAGGCATTATAATTTCAAGTTAAATATTTTGTATTTATAAGCCCTAGCAATAGGGCTTTATGTATGTTATAGAGGCAAAAAAATGAATCAGGATTATTCAAGTTTAGAAAGAAAGATTGCATATGAGTTTAATAATAAAGATTTATTGATTAATGCATTAACTCATACTTCTTTTGCAAATGAACACAGATATAAAAAAATAAAAGATAATGAAAGATTGGAATTTCTGGGAGATGCAGTATTAGAACTGGTATCCAGTGAATTCCTTTTCAACAATATGCATGAAATGCCGGAAGGAGAAATGACAAGACTTAGAGCAAGTCTTGTATGCGAACCTACATTGGCTAATGATGCAAGAGAAATAGGTTTAGAGGACTATATTTATCTCGGAAAAGGTGAAGAAGCAACCGGTGGAAGACACAGAGACTCGATTGTTTCTGACACTTTTGAAGCGTTAATTGGAAGTATTTTTTTAGATGGTGGAATAGAAGAAGCAAAGCGGTTTATTTTAGAATTTGCATTAGATGATATAGATACAAAAAGACTTTTTCATGACAGTAAGACTATTTTGCAGGAAAGGGTTGGAAAGGCAAAAGCCGGAGAATTGTCTTATGAGATTATTAGCGAGGCAGGTCCGGATCATGATAAAAGCTATGAAGCAGTTGTAAAGTTAAACGAAAAAATTATCGGAAGAGGCAAAGGGCATACAAAAAAATCAGCCCAGCAACAGGCAGCTTTTCAGGCATTAAAAAGTATAGAAGGAAGAAAATAATATGTATTTAAAGAGTATAGAGATACACGGATTTAAATCATTTGCAAATAAAATAAATTTTGAATTTCATAATGGAATTACAGGAATTGTAGGTCCAAACGGCTCAGGAAAAAGTAATGTTGCCGATGCCGTAAGATGGGTTCTTGGTGAACAAAAGACCAAGCAGCTTAGAAGTTCCAAAATGGAGGACGTAATTTTTGCCGGAACGGAAAACAGAAAACCTATGGGATATGCATATGTTGCGATTACATTTGATAATTCCGATCATAAACTTAATATTGATTACAATGAGGTTACTGTTTCAAGAAGACTTTTCAGATCAGGTGAAAGTGAATATATGATTAATGGTACTCAGGTGCGACTGAAGGATGTTAATGAAATGTTCTATGACACAGGTATCGGAAAAGAAGGTTATTCAATAATTGGTCAGGGACAGATTGATAAAATATTAAGTGGAAAGCCGGAGGAGAGAAGGGAACTTTTTGATGAGGCTGCAGGTATTGTAAAATATAAACGCCGTAAAAATGACGCAATGAAGAAACTGGACGATCAGAACCAGAATTTAGTCAGGGTTACTGATATTTTGGGAGAACTTGAAAGACAGGTAATCCCTCTTGAGAAACAGTGTGAAAAGGCGAAAAAATATTTACTTCTCAAAGAAGAGTTAAAAGTAAATGATGTTAATATGTTTTTAATTGAAATTGATGAGATTAAAAACAGACTTATCCAGATTGACGAAAAAATTAAGATTGCATCAGGAGACATGCAGACAGCCAGTGATGAGTTTGAAAAAATCAAGGCTGACTATACAAAACTTGAACAGATTATAGAAGAAATAAATAATTCAATTGAATCAAAAAAAGTAACTCTCAATGAGACCGTTATTAATATTGAAAAGATAGAGGGACAGATTAACGTTATTAAAGAGCAGATAAATTCTGCAAAAAATAATGAATCTTACATAAACCAGAGAATTGCGTCAATAAATGATGAAATTGAAGAACAGAACAGGGAACTTGCTCTTTCTAATAAGGAGAGGAAAGAAAATGAAAAATATCTTAATGAAATTATTGGTTCCCAGAGTGAAATAAATGAAAAAATAGCTCAGGGTAATGATGAGATTGCGGAGCTTGAGAAACAGATTGAAGACGATAAGGCTGAAATTATAGAACTTTTAAATGCAAAGGCTACAATCAAAACAAAAATTCAAAGATGTGATACTTTGCTTGAGCAGATTAATATAAGAAAATCAAAACTTAATCAGAAACTTATTGATTTTCAAAGCAGAAAAGACGGACAGGAAAATGCCATTAAGCAGTTAAGTGAACAGTTAAGCAATGTTAACACTGAAATTGATACTGTTACAAAGGCATTAAATGAATATAAAGATGATCTTGCCAATCTTCGTATAAAAAACAGTGAATTAACAAAACATCTTTCGAAGAATCAGGAAGAATACCATAAATTAAAGTCCAATTTAGAGGCGTTAAAAAACATTACTGAGCGTTATGAAGGCTATGGTAACAGCATCAGAAAAGTAATGGAATTAAAGGAAACCAGAAAAGGAATTATTGGTGTTGTTGCTGATATTATAAAAGTAGACAAAAAATATGAAATAGCCATTGAAACAGCACTTGGTGGTAATATTCAGAATATTGTTACTGACACTGAAACTACAGCTAAAGAAACAATTGAATATTTAAAGAAACATAAATATGGACGTGCCACATTCCTTCCTTTAAGCAGTATGAGTAACAAGACTAATTTCAATGCTCCTGATGCTTTAGAGGAAAAAGGTGTTATCGGACTTGCCAGTGACCTTGTAGACATTAAGAAAGAATATGAGGGAGTGACAAAATATCTTTTAGGAAGAGTAATGGTAGTTGATACAATAGATAATGCCATTGCCATTGAGAGAAAATACAGATATACTGTCAGAATCGTAACTGTAGAAGGTGAATACTTAAATGTCGGAGGTTCAATTTCCGGTGGTGCTTTTAGAAACAGCAGTAATCTTCTTGGTAGAAGACGTGAGATAGAAGAAATTGAAAAAGCATTAGTTGAACTTAAAAAAGAGAAAGAACAGCTGGATAAGGATATTGTCATCAACAGAGGCGAGATTAGTGTTGTTAACGAAGAAATTTCCAAAGTGAACAATGCTTTACAGGAACAGCTTATTATTAAGAACACCATTGAAGTTAATTTAAAACAGGCTAATGATAAGAAAGACAGCATAATGCTTGAATATCAGGGATACACACAGGAAAACGACGATATGCAGGCAGAAATTACTGATATTAACAAAAACAGTACAGTTCTTAATGAAGAACTTACAGGAGCGGAAGACAGAAATTCCACACTTGAAAAAGAAGTAGTTGAAAATACTAAAAAGTTAAAGGAAATGAAAGAAAAACTCGACAGTAAAAATGCTACTTTGGAAGAGGTTAATATCGAAATTGCCAACTATAAGCAGAAACATGAGTTTGTTGTATTGAAAATCCATAAGGCGGAAGATGTTATTACTTCCCTTACAACGGAACTTAATAATATAAAAAATAATTCAAAAGAAAATGACAGCGAAATTTCAGCAAGACTTGAAGCTATTGATAATCTTACAAATGAGGCCAAGAAGTCAAGAGAACTGACACAGCAGTTGGAAAAGGAAATTGCTGATGCCAAACTTAAAAAAGAAAATCAAAGCAGGGAACATAAAGAATTCTTTGAAAAGAGAGAGCAGTTGTCTGAAAGAATATCTGCACTTGATAAAGAAGTATACAGATTAAGCAGTCAGAAAGAAGCGCTTGAAGAAAAGAGTGAAAATAAAGAGGCTTATATGTGGAATGAATATGAAATTACATATAGAAAAGCCACTGAAATGAAAAATCCTGATTTAAACGATAAGGCAGTATTAAAAGAAAATATCGTAAATACAAAACGTGAAATGAAATCCCTTGGTGATGTCAATATTAATGCCATTGAGGAATTTAAAGAAATTAATGAGCGTTATCAGTTTATGAAAGGTCAGCATGACGACTTAATGGAAGCCAAGGAAAATCTTTTAAAGATTATTGATGAATTGGAAGTTGGAATGCGTAAGCAGTTCAAAGAAAAATTTGAAGAAATAAAAGTTGAATTTGATACTGTATTTAAAGAATTATTTGGTGGAGGAAAAGGAACAATTGAACTTACTGAAGCTGAAGACATTCTTGACGCAGGAATTAACATTATTTCACAGCCACCGGGAAAGAAACTGCAGAATATGATGCAGTTATCAGGTGGAGAAAAAGCTCTTACGGCAATTAGTTTATTGTTTGCAATACAGAACCTGAAACCGTCACCGTTCTGTCTTCTTGACGAAATTGAGGCGGCACTTGACGGATCAAATGTTGTAAGATTTGCACAGTATTTACATAAACTTACAAAAAATACACAGTTTATTGTAATTACCCACAGACGTGGTACAATGAATTGTGCCGACAGACTGTATGGTATAACAATGCAGGAAAAAGGTATTTCAGCATTAGTATCCGTAGATTTGCTGGAAAATGACTTAAGTAAATAATTGGAGGAAAAAATGGCAGGAAAGTTTTTTCAAAAGTTAGTTTCAGGATTATCTAAAACCAGAAACAATATCGTTTCTGGTTTAAATTCAATATTCACGGGATTTTCAAAGATTGATGAGGACTTCTATGAAGAACTGGAAGAAATTTTGATAATGAGTGATATTGGAGTTAATACTACTGAAAGTATTTTGGATAATTTACGTGAAGAAGTTAAAGAAAATCACATTAAAGACCCGATAGACTGCAAAGATCTTTTAATTAAAAATATAGAAGAGCAGATGTATATTGGTGAAAATGCATATGACTTTGAAAATGAAAAATCAGTTATTTTAATGATTGGTGTAAATGGCGTTGGCAAGACTACCTCTATTGGAAAACTTGCCAGCCAGTTTAAAAATTCAGGAAAGAAAGTAGTGTTGGCAGCGGCTGATACATTTAGGGCGGCAGCGGCTGACCAGTTAATAGAATGGGCAAACAGGGCTGGAGTTGACATTGTTTATGGAAAAGAAGGATCTGATCCCGGTTCCGTTTTGTTTGATGCCATATCATCAGCTAAAAACAAAAATGCCGACATACTTCTTTGTGATACGGCAGGACGACTTCATAATAAGAAAAATCTTATGGAAGAATTGAAGAAACTGAACCGTATAATTGATAAAGAATATGGAGATTGCAAAAGAGAAAACTTTATTGTTCTTGATGCAACAACTGGACAGAATGCCCTTGAACAGGCAAGACAGTTTAAAGAATGTGCTGATATAACCGGAGTTATTCTTACAAAAATGGATGGTTCGGCAAAAGGAGGAATTGCCATTGCAATTCAGTCTGAACTTGGAATACCGGTTAAATATATAGGTGTTGGTGAACAGATAGATGATTTACAGAAATTCGATGCAAAAGAATTTGTGGAAGCATTGTTTACCGTTGCAGAGTAATAAATACTAAAAAAGAAAGAAGTGTTGAAAATGAGTGAAGTGTTAGATTTAAAGAAATTTGAAGAAGCAAGTGAAATAGTAAAGAAAGTAACTCTTAATACAAATTTGATTTACAGCGATTATTTTAGTGCCCAGACAGGAAATCAGGTATATATTAAACCTGAGAATATGCAGTTTACAGGGGCATATAAAGTAAGAGGTTCTTATTACAAAATAAGTACATTATCTGAAGAAGAAAGAGAAAGAGGTCTAATTACCGCATCAGCAGGAAATCATGCTCAGGGTGTGGCATATGCGGCAAAACTTTATGGCGTTAAGGCAACCATTGTAATGCCAACAACAACACCACTTATGAAGGTTAACCGTACAAAGAGTTACGGTGCAGATGTTATTTTATATGGTGATGTATATGACGATGCATGCAAATATGCCCTTAATCTTGCCATGAAGGAAGGATATACATTTATACATCCTTTTGATGATTTAGATGTAGCTGCCGGTCAGGGAAGCATTGCAATGGAAATTGTCAAGGAACTTCCGACTGTAGATTATATTCTCGTTCCAATAGGTGGCGGCGGACTTGCCACTGGTGTAAGCACGCTGGCAAAATTATTAAATCCAAGAGTTAAGGTTATTGGTGTTGAACCGGAGAATGCAGCCTGCATGAAGGCAAGTCTTAAGGCAGGAAAGGTAGTTACACTTCCTAGTGCCAACACAATTGCAGACGGTACAGCAGTAAAAACCCCGGGAGAAAAAATATTCCCATATATTCAGAAAAACATTGATGAAATTATTACAATCAAGGATGATGAATTAATTGATGCATTCCTTGACATGGTTGAAAATCATAAATTAGTTGCTGAAAACTCAGGACTTTTATCAATTGCAGCACTTAAACATCTGAAATGTAAGGACAAAAAGATTGTTTCCATAATCAGTGGTGGAAACATGGATATTATTACAATGTCTTCTACATTACAGCATGGTCTTATTCAGAGAGGAAGAGTATTTACAGTTTCAGTATTACTTCCTGATAAGCCGGGAGAATTAGTTAAGGTGGCAAATACAATTGCTGAGCAACAGGGTAACGTTATTAAATTGGATCATAACCAGTTTGTATCAGTTAACAGAAATGCAGCTGTGGAATTAAAGGTTACATTAGAGTGTTTCGGTCATAATCATAAGAAACAGATTCTTGGAGCGTTGAAAAAGGCAGGATATAATCCAAAGGAAGAAGCTCCAAATTTATAAAATTTAAAAACAGGGTGTCAAGAAAAAATACTTGACACCCTGTTTCTTTTATTGTATTATACCAAAGGTAAAAGAAAAGGTGTAACTATGAAAGATATTTATAAAAGTTCTCTGTTATACGATTTTTATGGAGAATTGTTAACGAAGCATCAGAAAGAAATCTATGAAGATTTTATGCTTAATGACTTAAGTCTTGGGGAAATAGCTAAAGAAAGAGGTATTTCCAGACAGGGAGTTTATGATTTAGTTAAACGCTGTGACAAGATTTTGGATGGTTATGAAGAGAAACTTCAGCTGGTTGAAAGATTTTCGAAAACAAAACAGGATGTTTCTGAAATATGCAGATTGGCTGATGATGTTAAAAAAGAAGGTAATCTCGAAAAGATAAAAGAGATTGCACAGCAGATATTAGAGGATTATTAGAAATATTAGGAGGTATGGCTTTGGCATTTGAAAGCTTATCCGATAAATTACAGAATATATTTAAAAATCTTAGAAGTAAGGGAAAACTTACGGAAGATGATGTTAAATTAGCTCTAAAAGAAGTAAAGATTGCGTTACTTGAGGCTGATGTTAACTTTAGGGTAGTAAAGGATTTTACTAAAAAAGTTAACGAGCGTGCCATTGGACAGGAAGTTATGACAAGTTTAACTCCGGGACAGATGGTAATCAAAATCGTAAATGAAGAGCTTACGGCACTGATGGGTTCTGAAACAACAGAACTTAAACTGTTACCTGATAATGAAGTGACTATAATTATGATGATGGGTCTTCAGGGTGCAGGTAAAACAACAACAACTGCAAAGATTGCCGGAAAATTAAAGACTAAGGGAAAGAAACCTTTATTGGTAGCATGTGATGTGTACAGACCGGCGGCTATAGAGCAGTTAAAAATAAATGGGGAGAAACAGCAGGTTCCGGTTTTTGCAATGGGAGACAAACAAAAGCCTCTTAATATTGCCAAGGCAGCAATAGAACATGCAAAGAAAAACGGAAACAATGTTGTTATATTAGATACAGCAGGTCGTTTACATATTGATGAAGATATGATGAACGAACTTGTGGAAATAAGAGAAAACATAGACATTACCCAGACAGTTCTGGTTGTAGATGCCATGACAGGTCAGGATGCTGTTAATGTTGCAAAAGAATTCAATGAAAAAATAGGTATTGATGGAATTATTGTAACAAAGCTGGACGGTGATACGAGAGGTGGTGCTGCATTATCAATTAAGGCAGTAACAGGAAAGCCGATATTATACATTGGTATGGGAGAAAAACTCTCAGACCTTGAACAGTTCCATCCGGACAGAATGGCTTCACGTATTCTTGGCATGGGTGATGTGTTATCGCTTATTGAAAAGGCTGAACAGGCTATTGATGAAAACAAGGCAAAAGAAATGGAGCAGAGATTAAGAAAGGCTCAGTTTACTTTTGATGATTATCTCGAATATATGGGACAAATCAAAAATATGGGTGGTTTATCATCCCTTATCAATATGCTTCCGGGAATTGGCGGACAGATAAAAGACGACATGTTACCGGATGAGAAGCAGCTTGGAAAAATTGAAGCTATTATCTATTCCATGACTAAGGAAGAAAGAAGTAATCCTGATGTTATGAATCCTTCCAGAAAACAGAGAATAGCAAAAGGTGCCGGAGTTGATATAAGCCAGGTAAACAAACTGATTAAACAGTTTGAACAGGCGAGAAAGATGATGAAGAGCATGCCCGGCATGATGGGGGGCAAAGGAAAACGTAAAGGTGGATTTAAAATGCCTTTTGGCTTTTAAACATATATTTTTAGAATAATTTAATTTTACGGAGGTAAAGAAAAAATGGCAGTAAAGATGAGATTAAAGAGAATGGGTAAGAAGAGACATCCTATTTACAGAATAGTAGTTGCTGATTCAAGAGCACCAAGAAATGGTAGATTCATCGAAGAAATCGGAACATATGATCCAAATCAGGATCCAAGTATTTTTGATTTTAATGAAGAAGCTGCAAAGAAATGGTTAGCAACAGGAGCACAGCCTACTGAAACTGTAAGCAAGCTTTTAAAGATTGCCGGAGTTGAAAAATAATCGGAGGGCAAAATCATGAAAGAATTGGTTGAAACAATTGCAAAAGCACTTGTTGACTCTCCAGATGAAGTTGTAGTAACTGAAACTGAAACAGAAAGAGAAATCCTTGTAAAGTTACATGTTGCCGAAGATGATATGGGCAAAGTAATTGGAAAGCAGGGGAGAATTGCAAAAGCAATCCGTTCCGTTGTAAAGGCTGCATCTTCAAAATGCGATAAAAAAGTTAAAGTTGAAATTCAATAATTTGCTTGAATACAAGTGCAACAAGGCTGGAATTTTCCAGCCTTGTTATGTATATGAAAAAAATAAGGATTAAAAACTAATATGGAAAAATATTTAAGAGTCGGCGTTATTGCCAATACTCATGGAGTCCGTGGCGAAGTAAAGGTTTATCCAACTACTGAAGATATAAAAAGGTTTGATTATCTGAAGGAAGCTGTAATTGATACAGGAAAAGAAAAAATAAATGTAAATGTTACAGGTGTAAAATATTTTAAAAACATGGTCATATTAAAGTTTGAACAGTATGACAATATGGATCAGGTAATACCTCTTAAAGGAATGGATTTACTTGTAACAAGAGAAAACGCAATTCCTCTGGCTGAAGGAGAACACTATATTGTTGATATGATTGGATGCAAAATCATAACTGATGATGGAAATACATTTGGGGAATTGACGGATGTAATGCAGACGGGAGCAAATGATGTATATGTTGTAAAAACAACTGATGGAAAAGAAGTTCTGCTTCCTGCCATTAAAGAATGTGTTTTAGAAAAAGACATTGAAAACAAAGTGATAAAGGTTCACATTATGAAAGGATTATTGGATTAATGAATTTTCACGTACTTACATTATTTCCGGAAATGATTAATGATGGTGTAAATACAAGCATTACCGGAAGAGCAATATCAAAAGGTCTTATTAGTGTGAATGCAGTTAATATTAGAGATTTTGCAGGAAATAAATACGGACAGGTAGATGACTATCCCTATGGTGGCGGTGCCGGAATGGTAATGCAGCCGGGACCTGTTTATAGAAGTTATGAGTCCATAAAAGAAAAAATCGGTTACAAACCAAGGGTTATTTATCTGACTCCTCAGGGGAAAGTTTTTAACCAGTCCATGGTCGAAGAGTTTGCAGAAGAAAAGGATTTGGTTTTTCTTTGCGGACACTATGAGGGAATTGATGAAAGAGTTCTTGAAATGATTGTAACTGACAATGTTTCCATAGGTGATTATGTGCTTACGGGAGGCGAATTGCCGTCAATGGTAATGATAGATGCCATTTCAAGGCTTGTTCCGGGAGTGCTTAATAATGATGTTTCGGCAGAGTTTGAATCTTTTAATGATAATTTGTTGGAATATCCACAATATACAAGACCTGCTGAATTTATGGGAAAGGAAGTTCCACCTATTTTGTTGTCAGGCAATCATCCGAAGGTTGATGAGTGGAGAAGACAGCAGTCAATTCTGAGGACAATGGAGCGAAGACCGGACTTGATGGAAGATGCAAATTTGTCAAAAGAAGACATTAAATTCATAAAAACACTTGATAAATAAATTAAGTTATGTTATCATAACAAATGCTGTAAAAAAAGATGGTCCGCTGGCATTATATGTGTAAGAACATCGTAATATATAAGGAGGCTATTATGCAGGAATTAATTAAAGAAATCGAAGACGCACAGATTAAGGAAGTTACACCATTTAACGTTGGTGATACAATCAAAGTTCATGCTAAGATTGTAGAAGGAAACCGTGAAAGAGTTCAGGTTTTTGAAGGACTTGTAATCAAAAAACAGGGTGGAAGCAACAGAGCTACATTCACAGTAAGAAAGAACTCAAACGGAATCGGAGTTGAAAGAACATGGCCTTTATACTCACCAACAATCGCTAAGATTGAAGTAGTTAGACAGGGTAAGGTAAGACGTGCAAAACTTAACTACATTAGAAGCAGAGTTGGTAAGGCTGCTAAGGTAAAAGAATTAGTTAAATAATTATTACTTTCAAAAAAGGAGCGGGTTTTACTCGTTCCTTTTTAAGTTTATAGGAGGAACTATGGATTATCAATGGTACCCGGGGCACATGACTAAGGCTGTGCGCCAGATGAAGGAAGATATCAAACTGATTGATCTTATTATAGAACTGTTGGATGCGAGAATACCAATTAGCAGTAGAAATCCTGACATAGACAGTCTCGGACAAAATAAGGCACGTTTAGTGCTTTTAAATAAGTCAGATTTAGCAGATGAAGAACAGAATAATAAATGGATAGAATATTTCAAAAATAAAGGTATTGTTGCCCTGAAAATTAATTCGAAAAACAAACAGGGAATAAAATTAATAAATAATGCCGTAAATGAGGCATGCAAAGAAAAAATCGAAAGAAACAGAAAAAAGGGAATTTTAAACAGACCCATAAGAGCTATGGTTGTGGGAATTCCTAATGTTGGAAAATCAACATTTATAAATGCCTACGCAGGCAGAAACTGTGCCAAAACAGGAAACAAACCGGGAGTAACAAAGGGTAAGCAGTGGATAAGACTTAACAAAACTTTAGAGTTATTGGACACACCGGGAATTTTATGGCCTAAATTCGATGACCAGCAGATAGGTATGAATCTTGCTTTTATAGGTTCTATGAATGACAATATACTGGATGTTACGGAGCTGGCATATCAGTTAATAAAAATGTTAAAAACTCTTTACCCAAATGTTATAAAAGAAAGATATAATATAGAAGGTCATGATGATCCACTGGAAGTTATGTATCAGATTGCAGAGGTAAGAGGGTGCAAGCTTAAAGGAAATCAGCCTGATTTAGAAAAGACAGGTAAGATTGTATTAGATGATTTTAGAAGTGGAAAACTTGGACGTATAACTTTAGACAGATAAAAATACCTTTTGGAGAAGAATTATATGGAAAGTATAAGCAGCATAAAAGCAGACATGTCGCGACTTAAAGAGACGGAACTGCCGGAATTTATTAATAAATATAAGGATGACAGCCGTGCAGGAGTTATTGCCATTGTTAAAAGGGCAGAAAAAAAATATATCGCGTATGAAAATGAACTTAAAAGAACTTATGAACTTCAGGCTTTTGAAAGGAAATATAGTGATTATCAATATATTTGCGGTATTGATGAAGTAGGAAGAGGACCTTTGGCAGGTCCTGTTGTGGCAGGTGCTGTTATTCTCCCAAAAGATTGTGATATTTTATATATTAATGACTCAAAAAAACTAACAGCCGCTAAAAGGGAAGAGCTTGCAGCAATCATAATGGAAAAAGCCATTAGTGCGAAAACAGCACTGGTTACATCTGAATATATAGATGAAGTGAATATTTTACAGGCAACATATGAGGCTATGAGAAAGGCAATAAAAAGTCTTGAGCCTTCACCTGATTTGTTACTTAATGATGCGGTAAATATTCCGGGAGTTGATATAAAGCAGGTTCCAATAATAAAAGGGGATGCTAAAAGCATTTCCATTGGAGCAGCAAGCATTATTGCAAAAGTAACAAGAGATGCAATGATGGTTGAATATGACAAGATATATCCGGAATATGATTTTGCTTCAAACAAAGGATATGGCTCGGCAAAGCATATAGAGGCGTTGAAAAAGTACGGTCCGTGTCCGATACATAGAAAAACATTTATACATAATTTTATTTAATGGGAATGGGGAGTATGGATAAAAGAAAAGTAGGGAGTTTATATGAGGAAAAAGCCTTATTATATTTACAGGAAAATGGTTTTACTATTTTAGAACGGAATTTCCGTACTAAAGTTGGAGAGATTGATATAATAGCCATAAAAAATAACATTTTAAGGTTTATCGAAGTTAAATATCGGAATAATGACGACTTTGGGCACCCCTTATATGCTGTTTCGAAAAGCAAACAGTCAAAAATATATAAGGCGGCGCAGTTATATATGAATATTCATAAAGATTATTATGACGTGCCATGTAGCTTTGATGTTATTTCGATACAGGGAAATAATATAGAGTATATATTTAATAGTTTTGGAGCTATGTAATGAATTATATTAAATTAAACAGAAAAAGAAGAAATACAACTACAATTAAATATAAAAACGGCGTGCCTTACATATCCTATAATGCCCTTGAAAAAATACCATGGATAACCCATGGCTTTTCAACAAGAGCAGGGGGAGTAAGTGAAGGTTGTCTGTCTTCCATGAATTTAGGTCATGGAAGAAATGATGCAGAAGAAAATGTAATAAGAAATCATGAAATAATTGCAGAGGCAATAGGATTTGATGCTCATAACATAGTAGCCAGCAGACAGACCCATACTACCAATGTGAGGGTTGCATCCAAAGAAGATTGCGGAAAAGGTGTGTATAAAGAGCGTGATTATGATGATGTGGATGGAATGATTACTAATGAAAAAAATATTGTTCTGGCAACATATTTTGCAGATTGCGTCCCATTATATATTGTAGATACAAAGAATAAAGCCATTGGACTGTCTCATTCAGGCTGGAGGGGAACTGTAGGAAAAATAGGACAGGTAACACTAGAAAAAATGAATGAGCAGTACGGAACAAAGCCGGAAGATACTGTTGTGTGCATCGGACCTTCAATATGTCAGAACTGCTATGAAGTAAGCCTTGATGTGGCAGAAGAATTTATGGAAGCTTTTCCGAATCATAAAGAAGAAATTTTAAAAGACAAAGGTAATGATAAGTTCCTATTAGATTTATGGGAATGTAACCGTATAATATTTGAAGAGGCAGGTGTTTTGCCGGAAAATATTAATCTTCCGGATTTATGTACATGCTGTAACAGTGAGTTTTTATTTTCCCATAGGGCAACTAATGGAAAACGTGGAAATCTGGCAGCTTTTCTTAGTTTAAAATAGGAATTTACAAATATTGCCTGTTATTGTAGAATTTAAAGGTGAGGTAAAAAATATGAACAAACCGATAGTTGCCATTGTTGGCAGACCAAATGTAGGAAAATCAACATTATTTAACGCACTGGCGGGACAGATGATTTCTATTGTAAAGGATACGCCGGGTGTTACAAGAGACAGAATATATGCAGATATTGACTGGCTGAATCATCAGTTTACTCTTATAGATACAGGAGGAATTGAGCCTGACAGTAGCGACATTATATTGTCACAGATGCGTGAACAGGCACAGATTGCCATTGATACTGCAGATGTTATTATATTTATGACAGATGTGAAGCAGGGACTTGTGGATTCAGACGCAAAGGTTGCGGACATGCTTAGAAGAAGCCGTAAGCCGGTAGTTTTAGTTGTTAATAAAGTAGATAATTACAACAAAATGATGGCTGATGTTTTTGAATTCTATAATCTGGGAATTGGTGAACCTGTTCCAATTTCAGCTGCACAGAGAAGTGGTATAGGTGATATGCTTGACCACGTTACATCATATTTTGAACAGTTGAATCTTGAAGAGGAAGAAGATGACAGACCAAGAGTTGCCATAGTAGGTAAGCCCAATGTAGGAAAGTCATCCATTATCAATAAATTAACAGGTGAAAGCCGTGTTATTGTTTCTAATATTGCAGGAACAACACGAGATGCCATTGATACTGATGTTACATGGGCAGGTCGTGAATATGTATTTATAGATACAGCAGGACTGCGAAGAAAATCCAAAGTTAAAGAAGAAATTGAAAGATACAGTATTATCCGTACCGTGACGGCAGTTGAAAGAGCCGACGTGGTTATTATTGTGATTGACGCAGTTGAGGGAGTTACCGAACAGGATGCCAAAATTGCGGGAATTGCACACGAAAACGGAAAAGGAATAATTATTGCGGTTAATAAATGGGATGCCATTGAAAAGAATGACAAGACCATTTATGAATACACAAATAAAGTAAGACAGATTCTTTCATTTATGCCATACGCTGAAATTATGTTTATTTCAGCAAAAACAGGTCAGAGACTTCCTAAGATGTTTGACATGATTGACATGGTTATTGAAAATCATTCAATGAGAATTGAGACAGGAGTCTTAAATCAGATTATGGCAGAGGCGGTAGCTATGCAGCAACCACCGTCAGATAAAGGAAAGAGACTAAAATTATATTACATTACTCAGGTGGCAGTAAAGCCTCCAACATTTGTGATCTTTGTTAATGATAAGGAATTAATGCATTTTTCATATACAAGATATATTGAAAACAGAATTCGTGAGGCTTTTGGTTTCAGAGGCACACCATTAAGATTTATAATTCGTGAAAGAAATGAGAATAATTAACAGATTGGGGTTATTAATATGGTTTGGCAGAAATTACTTTGTATCATTATAGGATACGCTTTTGGATTGTTTCAGACAGGATTTATTATTGGAAAAATTCATAACATTGACATAAGAGAATATGGCAGTGGAAATTCAGGTACAACTAATGCAATGAGGACTTTAGGCAAAAAATATGGTTTTATTACATATTTCGGTGATGCACTAAAGGCGGTTTTCGCTGTGATTTTAACATATTTCATTTTTAGGGATATATGTGCAGGGCATATGATGGTAATTGCCTTATATACAGGATTAGGCGTTGTGTTAGGACATAATTTCCCATTCTACATGCATTTTAAAGGTGGAAAGGGAATTGCAGCATCATCAGGAGTTATTTTTTCACTTGTATTTTTTGACTGGAAGTTTTTAGCTCTGGGATTTTGTACATTTTTTGTAGTTTTGGCTGTTTCAAAGTATGTATCGTTTAGTTCCCTCTGTCTTATGACAGGTTTCTTTATTGAAATGATTGTGTGGGGACAGCTGAACATGGTTCAGCATCTGAATGCTGACGAAAAGGTCGAGGCGTATATTTTAGTAGGTATTATGACGGCACTGTCATTTATCAGACATAAAGACAATATTAAGAGACTGGCTAATGGAACGGAAAGAAAAATTGGTCAGAAAAAGGAGGCATAACATGTCAAAGGTTACAGTATTAGGTGGTGGCGGTTGGGCTATCGCATTAGCAAAGGTTTTGTTTGAAAACGGAAAAGATGTAGTTATCTGGTCAGCTCTTGAAAGGGAAGTTGAAGAACTGAAATCAACAAGAGAAAATAAAATAAGTCTTCCGGGAGTTATTATTCCGGAAAAAATTGAAATAACAAATGACTTAGAAGTGGCAGTAAAGGATGCCGAAATAATTGTTATGGCTGTTGCATCTTCTTTTGTTAGATTAACATCAAAAAGATTAAAAGGAATTATTCCTGATGGGCAGATAATTGTAGATGTGGCAAAGGGAATAGAAGATGACACATTCTATACAATGACGGATATTATTGAGGATGAACTTCCTACAGCTGATGCGGCGGTATTATCAGGTCCAAGTCATGCTGAAGAGGTAGGAAGAAAAATTCCAACTGTTGTAGTTATCGGAGCTAAAAAGAAAACTACAGCACTTAAAATTCAGGAGACATTTGCAAATAATTATTTTAGAACATATATAAGTCCTGACAGAAAATCAATTGAACTTGGAGGCTCACTGAAAAATGTAATAGCCTTAGCTGCAGGTATTATTGATGGTTTAGGATTTGGAGACAATACAGAGGCTGCTCTTATAACACGAGGAATTAAAGAAATAACAGCTCTCGGCGTTAAAATGGGCGGACACTCAAGAACATTTAACGGATTATCGGGAATCGGTGATTTGATTGTTACATGTAACAGTAAACATTCAAGAAACAGACGTGCCGGAGTTCTTATTGGAAAGGGATACACTTTAGACGAAGCTGTTAAAGAAGTTAACATGGTAGTAGAAGGTGCTGTTTCAGCAAAGGCAGCTCTTCATCTTGCTAAGAAATATGAAGTTAACATGCCGATTGTAGAAAAGGTAAATGAGGTACTCTTTGATAACGAACCTGCTGAAAAGGCAATGTGGGAACTTATGAGTAGAGAACAAACCAGTGAATATAGTGATTTAGAATGGTAATATAATTATAATATACAAATAATAAGTGGGAGTAACTAATGGATCAAAACACAATAAACAAGACTAAGGATAAAGGAAAAAAAGGCTTGGCAACCTTCCTGTTTAGCCGTATATTCATCTTTGGACTGATGATTGCCTTACAGGTGCTGATATTTGTTTTATTAGCATATAACGCTTCAGTTTCAAAGACAATGTCTTATGTTGTGATGTTTTTACAGTTCTGGCTGGTTATTTATATTGTAAATGATAAGTCAGACCCCACAATGAAACTTATTTGGGTAATATTTATAATGTTTGTTCCTGCACTTGGAATAATGATGTATTTATATAATAAATTCCAACTGGGTTCCTTTAGAATAAAGAAACGTCTGGAAAATATTAAATTAAGGACAGAAAATGCTTTAATTCCGGACCAAAACATATACAATGAATTGCAGATTCAGGAAAAGCAGGTTTCCATGCTTGCAAAATACGTGTATGATCATACAGGATGCCCTGTTTACAGAAACACGGAAGTTACATATTTTAACTGTGGAGAGGAAAAATACAGAGCTCTTGTGGAACAGCTGGAAGAAGCACGGGAATACATCTTTATGGAGTATTTTATTATTCAGGAAGGCCGTGTCTGGGACTCTATATTGCGCATTCTTGAAAAGAAAGTACAGCAGGGTGTTGAAGTCAGGGTAATGTACGATGGATTGTGTTCCCTGTCGAAACTTCCAATAGGATATTTTAAAAAACTTAGAAAAAAAGGAATAAAGTCAAAGCCTTTTGCAAGAGTTGTACCTTTCTTTACAACGGAACAGAACAACAGAGACCATAGAAAAATATTAGTCATTGATGGAAAAGTTGCCTTTACAGGGGGCATAAATCTAGCTGATGAGTATATGAATGTTGTAGAAAAATTCGGATATTGGAAAGATACGGCGGTAATGCTTAGAGGTGACGCAGCCAAAAGTTACACTCTTATGTTTCTTCAAATGTGGAATGTAAGCGAGAAAACAATAGGAAATTTTGATAAATATTTAAATGTTAAAATTCCCGAAAACTTTTCCAATGATGGTTATGTAATAGGATATGCCGATGAGCCTTTTGACAATGAAAGAGTTGGTGAATCGGTTTATCTGCACATTATAAATACGGCAAACCGTTATTTGCATATTGTTACACCATACCTTGTTATAGATAATGTTATGATGACTTCGTTGAAGTTTGCAGCAAAGCGTGGTGTTGATGTTAAAATTGTTATGCCGGGAATACCGGATAAGGCTTATGCCTACTGTATTGCCAGAACTTATTACAGTGAACTTATAGAGGCGGGAGTGGAAATCTATGAATATACGCCGGGATTTACTCACGCAAAAATGTTTATAAGTGATGACGAAAAGGCTACGGTGGGAACCATTAATCTGGACTACAGAAGTTTGTATTTGCATTTTGAAAATGGATGCTTTATATACAAAAACAAAACAATATTAGATATTGAGGATGATTATCAGCAAATGCTGTCAGAATCAAAAAAGGTTTCGCTTATTGAGTGCAGAAACAGACCTGTACTTTACAAAATTTGTGGAAAACTTTTAAGATTGTTGGCGCCACTGATGTAATAAATTATACCTCCCTGCATATATTTTAGTATTAATGTGTGCAAGGAGGTTTTTTGATGGATTTTAACGTATATAAAGACATTGAAAAGAGAACAAATGGAGAAATTTACATAGGTGTTGTAGGTCCTGTAAGAACGGGAAAGTCAACCTTTATAAAAAACTTTATGGATGTTGCCGTAGTTCCCAATATAAAAGATGAAAATGAAGTAAAAAGAACTATGGATGAACTGCCACAGTCATCAGCCGGAAAAACAATTATGACGACAGAACCGAAATTTATACCTAATAACGCTGTGTCAATTAAAATAGGAGGCAGGGCAAATGTAAAGGTAAGACTTATTGACTGTGTTGGTTTTATGGTTGATGGAGCTACGGGACATATGGAAGAGGAAAAAGAAAGAATGGTTAAGACCCCTTGGTTTGACTATGACATTCCTTTTTCAAAGGCTGCTGAAATTGGAACGCAAAAAGTAATATCTGAACATTCAACTATAGGAGTTGTTGTTACCTGCGATGGAAGTTTTACGGAATTAAGTCCTGAAGAGTACAATAAGGCTTTGGATAAAACAGTAAAGGAACTGACAAGTATTAATAAACCTTTTGTCATTCTGGTAAATTCTCTTGATCCAAAGTCTCCGCAGTGTACAAAATTGCGGAATGAAATTGCAGAAAAATATCAGGTTTCAACAATTGCAGTTAACTGTCTGAAACTAAATGAAAATGATGTAAATAATATTCTTGAAAATATTCTGTTTGAATTTCCTATTTCAGAGATTGTGTTTAATGTTCCAAAATGGCTTGAAATAATGGATCTTGGACATGAACTCATGAAATACATAGTGGGCTATTCGAAGGAAATTTTAAATAAAATTGTAAGAATTAAAGATATAAAAAATATTAAATTAGATCCCGACAGTGATTTTATAAAAGGAGCATCGGTTTCGTCAGTAGAATTATCAAACGGAAATCTTACCCTTAATTTTGACATTGACGATAAGTATTACTATGATACCTTAACGGAAATGACAGGTACACAGATAGACAATCAGCTTCAGTTAATTAAACTGGTAAAAGAAATGGCTTTGCAGAAAGTTAATTACGAAAAGGTAAATGATGCCATAAGCAAAGTAAGGGATACGGGATATGGAATAGTGACACCTCAGAAAGAAGAAATTGTTCTTGAAAATCCTGAATTAATTAAGAGTGGAAATAAATTTGGGGTAAAAATTAAGGCAACAGCACCGTCTATTCATTTTGTTAAGGCAAATATTTTAACGGAAATTTCGCCAATTATAGGCAGCGAGGAGCAGGCGAAAGACTTAATTGATTTTATAAACAAAAATGATGATGGAGCAAATATCTGGGAGACTAACATTTTTGGAAAATCGATAGGGCAGATTGTGGATGAAGGAATAATGAATAAAATCAACAATCTTACAGAGGAAACCCAGTCCAGAATGCAGGGAACAATAGAAAAGATAACAAACGATCAAAGTCGTGGCGTTATTTGCATTTTGCTGTAGGAACAATATGCATTTTATAAAAACACCTGATTAATGGCATATTTTATTGAAAAATACGTGTACCTATGATACAATCAATATTTGAATTATGCATAGAGAAAACATTTCAATACAAAGTATTTGATTAAAATATGCTTAAAAGGAGAGGTAAGATGAATACGTACGAAGAATTACAGGCACGAGGGCTTATAGCTCAGGTTACTGATGAAAAACTGATTAAGGATTTAATCAATAAAGGGGAAGCCGTTTTCTATATTGGTTTTGACCCTACAGCAGACAGCCTGCATGTTGGACATTTTATGGCACTTTGCCTTATGAAAAGATTACAGATGGCAGGAAATAAGCCAATTGCACTTCTTGGTGGTGGAACGGCAATGATTGGTGACCCATCAGGAAAAACTGATATGAGAAAAATGATGACAAAAGAAACTATTCAGCATAATATTGAATGTTTCAAAAAACAGATGAGCAAATTCATTGATTTTTCAGAAGGCAAAGCATTAATGGTTAATAATGCTGACTGGTTAATGGATTTAAATTATATAGATGTGTTAAGAGAAGTAGGTCCTCATTTCAGTGTTAACAGAATGCTTACGGCTGAATGTTACAAGCAAAGAATGGAAAGAGGCTTAAGTTTCCTTGAATTTAACTACATGATTATGCAGAGCTACGATTTCTATAAGTTATTCCAGGAGTACGGATGTAATCTTCAGTTTGGTGGAGACGACCAGTGGAGCAATATGCTTGGTGGAACAGAACTTATCAGACGTAAGCTTGGAAAAGATGCATCAGCCATGACTATTAACCTTCTTCTTAACTCAGAAGGAAAGAAAATGGGAAAAACAGTAAGCGGTGCAGTTTGGCTTGATCCTGAAAAAACATCACCATACGAGTTTTACCAGTACTGGAGAAATGTTGATGATGCAGATGTAATTAAATGTCTTAAGATGTTAACATTCCTTCCACTTGAAGAAATTGAAGAAATGGAAAAATGGGAAGGAGCCCAGTTAAATAAAGCCAAAGAAATTCTCGGATTTGAACTTACAAAATTAGTTCACAGTGAAGAAGAGGCCATAAAGGCACAGGAAGCTTCAAGAAATATGTTTGCCGGTGGAGCTATTTCAGGTAATATTCCAACTACAGCATATGAAAAAGCCGATTTAGATGAAGGTAAAGATATTCTTACACTTTTAGTAGATACAGAACTTGCAAAATCAAGAGGTGAAGCAAGACGTCTTGTTCAGCAGGGTGGTGTATCTGTTAATGGTGAAAAGGTTACAAAAATAGAAGCAACTTTTACATCAAATGAGTTTAATGACGATGGAGTTCTTTTAATTAAGAAGGGCAAGAAAGCGTTCCATCAGATTAAAGCTAATTAATGTAAATATTGGAGGAAACAATAATGAAACAATATGGATTAAATGAACTTAGAAAAATGTTTTTGGATTTCTTTGAATCTAAGGGACATCTTGTAATGAAGAGTTTTTCTTTAGTTCCACACAATGATAACAGTTTATTACTTATAAATGCCGGAATGGCACCACTAAAGCCTTATTTTACAGGTCAAGAGATTCCACCAAGAACAAGAGTTGCAACATGTCAGAAATGTATAAGAACAGGTGATATCGAAAATATCGGAAAGACTGCAAGACATGGTACATTCTTTGAAATGCTTGGTAACTTCTCATTTGGTGATTATTTTAAAAAAGAAGCTATCCATTGGTCATGGGAATTCTTAACAGAGGTTGTAGGCCTTGAGGCTGACAGATTATATCCGTCAGTTTATCTGGAAGACGATGAAGCTTTTGATATCTGGAATAAAGAAATGGGAATTCCAGCTGAAAGAATTTTTAAGTTTGGTAAGGAAGACAATTTCTGGGAGCATGGTGCAGGTCCTTGTGGTCCTTGTTCTGAAATTTACTATGACCGTGGGGAAAAGTACGGTTGTGGTAAGCCTGAATGTACTGTAGGATGCGAATGTGACAGATATATTGAAATCTGGAACAACGTATTTACACAGTTTGAAAATGACGGGAATGGAAATTACACAACATTAAAGCAGAAAAACATTGATACAGGTATGGGTCTTGAAAGACTTGCAACTGTAGTTCAGGATGTAGATTCTATATTTGATGTTGACACAATTAAGGCTTTAAGAGATAAGGTTTGTGAACTTGCAAGCAAAGAGTACAAGAAAGAATACAAGTGGGATGTTTCAATCAGAATTATTACAGACCACATCAGATCAGCTACATTTATGATTTCTGATGGTATTATGCCATCAAATGAAGGTAGAGGATATGTATTAAGAAGATTAATCAGACGTGCTGCAAGACATGGAAGACTTCTTGGAATTGAAGGAAAATTCCTTTCAATACTTTCAGAAACAGTTATTGAAAGTTCAAAGGACGGATATCCTGAATTAGATGAAAAGAAGAGCATGATTTTCAAGGTATTGTCTGAAGAAGAAAATAAATTTAACAAGACTATTGATACAGGTCTTAATATCCTTTCAGAAATGGAAGAGGAAATGAAGAAAAACAACCAGACCCAGCTGTCGGGTGATAATGCATTTAAGCTTTATGACACATATGGTTTTCCTCTTGATTTAACGGAAGAAATCCTTGAAGAAAAAGGATTTGGTGTTGATGGAGAAGGCTTTAAGGAAGCTATGGAAGTCCAGAGAAAGAAAGCCAGAGATGCCCGTAAGAAGACTAACTATATGGGCGCAGACGCTACTGTATATGAGCAGTTAGATAAAGCTCTTACAACTAAGTTTGTGGGATATGATAAATTAATTTCAGACACTGTTGTAACGGCTCTTACAACAGAAGATGAAGTTGTACAGGCTTTGGCTGATGGCGACAAGGGAACAATTGTTACTGAAGAAACACCATTCTATGGAACAATGGGTGGTCAGGTAGGTGACAAGGGTCTTATTGTTACAGCTGATGGTGAATTTAAGGTTGAAGAAACTATACATCTTCTCGGTGGAAAGATTGGTCATGTAGGAACAGTTGTAAAAGGAATGATTCAGGTAGGCGATAAGGCTACTATGAAAGTTGATGCAGCATTCCGTGCTGATACATCAAAGAATCATAGTGCTACACATCTTTTGCAGAAAGCATTAAAGACTGTTCTTGGAGAACATGTTGAACAGGCAGGTTCATATGTAGATGCTGACAGATTAAGATTTGACTTTACACATTTCCAGGCAATGACTAATGAAGAAATCGAAAAGGTTGAAAGCTTAGTTAATGAACAGATTGCTAAGGGATTAGATGTTGTAACCCAGGAAATGACTTTAAATGAAGCAAAGAAAACAGGTGCTATGGCTTTATTTGGTGAAAAGTATGGCGAAAAGGTAAGAGTGGTTTCAATGGGGGATTACTCCATAGAACTTTGTGGTGGTACCCATATACCTAACACAGGCGCAATTTCATCATTTAAGATTATTTCTGAATCAGGTGTTGCTGCAGGAGTAAGAAGAATTGAAGCTTTAACTTCTACGGGACTTATGAAACATTATAAGGAAGTTGAGAATGTGTTAAATGAAGCTGCAAAACTTGCAAAGGCAGAACCATTTGCTCTTGTAAAGAAAATTCAGGCACTTCATGATGAAATTAAAGAATTATCTAAAGAAAACGAAAAGTTAAAAGCTAAGTTAGCCAATGAAGCAGTAGGCGATGTTTTAAGTCAGGTCGTTGAGGTTAAAGGTGTGAAGTTACTTGCTACACATGTTAAAGGCGTTGACATGAACGGACTTAGAAATTTAGGTGATCAGCTTAAAGAAAAAATGGGTGGTGGCGTAGTTGTAATTGTATCAACAGATGCTGACAAGGCAAATGTTATCGTTATGGCTGATGATGACGCAGTAAAGGCAGGAGCCCATGCCGGAAATATGATTAAAGAAATTGCTAAATGTGTTGGCGGTGGCGGTGGTGGCCGTCCTAATATGGCACAGGCAGGTGGTAAGAATCCGGCAGGTGCTGATAATGCAGTGGCTAAGGCAAAGGAAATACTTGAAGCACAGTTATAATATATGGCAATTTTTACAAAATAACCGTCAGATACAAAAAAGATATTGACGGTGTGGAAATATATGTTATAATACAAAAGGTGTTTTTAACACAAATACCTACAGTTTTAGGAATCTATAACTGAAGGGAGGGTAGAACAGAATGTCAAGCGTTATTGTAAAAGAAAACGAATCAATCGACAGTGCATTACGTCGATTCAAGAGAAATTGCGCAAAAGCTGGTATCCAGCAGGAAATTCGTAAGAGAGAACATTACGAAAAGCCAAGCGTAAAGCGTAAGAAAAAATCAGAAGCAGCTAGAAAGCGCAAATATAATTAATTATAAAAAAGTCAGAGCTTTTTGTTCTGGCTTTTTTCTTTTGCAGTGACAACAGTTACTGCTATTTTTATGCGTTATTATCCGTCTAGTAACAGAATTGTCGGCATATAATAATAGAGAATAACTAGGGGGAGCAGGCTATGTTTAATGTGGACAATGATTATGAACTTCCAAGGGACGTTGTGGGAAGTGAGTGTCTGGTGCAGCTTACAGGCAGATGTGAGGTTATTGTAGAAAATTATAAATGTGTAAAAACCATTACGGATATTGAAATTGAAGTTATGTGCAGAAAATATACGATTGTAATAAGGGGAAGCAGTCTTTTTATAAAATATTACAATTCTCAATCAATGATTATAGGTGGGTGCGTAGATGGTATTTCATTCGTATGACATAGAAATAAACGAAAATTACATATACAGGCTGTTAAATAATACAAAACAGATAAAAATCAGAAATATAAAAAGCGAAAATAATGTGACAGTATTTACAATTGACAGCGATGACTACGAAGAATTGATGAAAATAGCCGGAAAGCTCAAAATAAAGATTCTCAATTCAAGGGAGAGGGGAATTTGCGTGTTTTTAACCAAATTTTCCGTTATAAAGGCTGTTATATGTACTGTTCTTATATTTCTTATGCTGATAATTGTTAATTCAAAATTTATCTGGAAAATATCTGTAGATGGAAACTATTCCTACACATCGAAACAGATTATTGAATATGTAAATAAAAACAAAATTAAGGAGGGAATGTTAAAAAATAAAATTGACTGTAGTAATTTAGAAAAGAATATAAGAAAAACATATAATGATATAAGCTGGGTCTGTGCTGAAATCAAAGGCACAAATCTTATAATACATATCAAAGAAAATTACATAACTGAAATATCTGCAATAGAAAAAAAGCCTTACAATATTGTGGCGAATAAGGATGCTGAAATTAAATCAATTCTGGTAAGAAAAGGGCAGGGTAATGTAAAGGTCGGGGATAAAATAAAAAAAGGTGATGTACTTATAAGTGGTCTGGTTGATGTTTTTGATGAGTCAGAGCAGAAAATATTTACAAATGCCTGCAATGCTGATGGGGAAATAGTAGGAAAGACAGTTTATAAATATTATGAGAAACTGCCCATTTCCTACGAAAAAAAGGTTATAAAAAAAGAAAAAAACATATATCTGCCTTCAATTGCAGGTTATAAATGGTCTGCAATAAAGGAAAAAAAGAACAGGGATATTATATATTCAGAAAAAAGATTAAAGGCGTTTGGTAATTTTTATCTTCCGTTACTTGTGCAAAAATATTCAGTTATTGATTATGAAAATGAAAAATGTGAATATACCCAAAAGGAAGCAAAAAACATATTAGAGAGGAATTTAATATATAAATTAGCAATATTAGAGCAAAAAGGGTACAAAATATTAGAAAAAAATGTTAATATAAGTAAGGTGAAAAATCATTATTGTATGTTTGGAAATATATCATTTTACGAACCACTTGGAAAAGTGGAGTATATTGGTGAGGATGTTTTAAACCAGATAAAAATAGAAAGCGAATCAGTAAAAGAAGCTGAATCGAAAAAGTAGTGAAAGGTTAATTAACTTTTATGAGTGTTATTGAAAACATAATTGACATACCGGCTGAACATGAAAAGAATGTATTCGGACAGTTTGACATGAATATAAAGAAAATTGAACGGACTCTTCATGTTACTATTATTTCACGTGACGGGGAATTGAAAATAATTGGAGCCCAGGTTGCAACAAGAAGAGCAAAGAATGTATTAAATCAGCTTATTGAGTTGGCAAAACGTGGAAATGAAATTTCAGAGCAGAACGTTGATTATGCCTTGTCTTTATCTTTTGATGACAATGAAGGGGCATTAATAGATTTAGATGACAGTATAATCTGCAGAACTGTTATGGGAAAACCAATAAAGCCTAAAACCCTTGGACAGAAGGGGTATGTGGATTTGATAAAAAATAAAATGATTGTTTTTGGAATTGGTCCTGCAGGTACAGGTAAAACATACCTTGCAATGGCAATGGCTATAACAGCTCTTAAAAACAATGAAGTAAATAAAATAATCCTTACAAGACCGGCAATTGAGGCAGGAGAGAATCTTGGATTTTTGCCAGGGGATTTACAAAGCAAGGTTGATCCGTATTTAAGGCCTTTGTATGATGCATTGTATCAGATAATGGGGGCGGAGAGTTTTATAAGCAACAGCGAGAAAGGAATTATTGAAGTGGCACCTCTTGCATATATGCGAGGAAGAACTTTAGATAATGCTTTTATAATATTAGATGAGGCACAGAATACAACACCTGCCCAGATGAAGATGTTTTTAACCCGTATTGGTTTTGGTTCAAAGGTAATTGTTACCGGTGACAGAACCCAGAAGGACCTTCCAAGAGATGCCGTTTCAGGACTTGACATTGCATTGAAGGTATTGAAAAAGGTTGATGATATTGGATTCGCATTTTTGGACAACAACGATGTTGTAAGACATCCGTTGGTACAGAAAATTGTCAAGGCATACGAGGATTACGAAAATAAGAAAACAAAGAGAAAAGACATAAAAAAATAAGTCGTATGGAGCTAAAAGATGAATATTAATATTGAAAATGAATATGAAGGGGAAATAGAAGCTGATTACAGGGAAATTATTACATCTGTAATAAATCACGCCGTTGATTTTGTAAACTGCCCTTATGAATGTGAAGTTGATGTTACTATTGTGGATAATGATACAATAAAAAATATTAATAGTGAGCAGAGAGATATTGACAGACCTACAGATGTTTTATCATTTCCGTTTGTTGAATACACTAATCCGGCAGATTTTTCAGGGCTGGAACAAGATCCGGCTGCTTTTAATCCTGAAACCGGAGAACTGATGTTAGGGGACATTGTTATATCATATGATAAAGTAATCAGCCAGTCAGAGGAATATAATCATTCTAAAAGAAGGGAACTGGCATTTCTTACTGCCCACAGCATGTTGCATTTATTTGGGTTTGATCATATTGACGAGGATGAGAGAAAACAAATGGAAGAAAAACAGGATATTATTCTAAAAAATCTAGGAATTACGAGGGAAGATTAATGGGAAAGAACAAGAAGATTATAATTGGAGCAGGTATTGCAGTAACTATTACTGTAATTGCAGTTGTTGTGTGCATTTTGATTTTTGGAAGCGAAAAGAAAAAAGAAAGTACGGTATCACCGACTACAACAGTAGAAGTTGAAACAACTACAGCAGATCCTAATGCAGGAAAAACAAGAAGTAAACTGACAGGAGAGTTTATTGATTCAAAGAAAGTGAATAAGAGACCTGTGGCATTAATGTATAACAACATAATTAACGCAATTCCACATTCAGGACTTGATAATGCGGATATTTGTTATGAAGCTCCTGTTGAAGGCAGCATAACAAGAATTATGGGTATTTTTGAAAACTATGACAAGGTTAAAAAAATGGGGTCTGTAAGAAGCTGCAGAATATATTATTGTGCTTTTGCAAATGAATGGGATGCAATTTACAGTCATTTCGGTCAGTCAAAATATGCTTTGAGTTACTTAAAGAGCGGAGATATTGACACTATCAGTTCTCTCAAGGGAGAAAAATATTTTTTCAGAACTTCTGACCGTGTAGCTCCACATAACTGCTTTACTTCAGGTGCAAACTTAAAAAGGGCAATAAAGGATTTCAAATACAGAACAGATTATAAAAAGGGATATCAGGGACATTTTCAGTTTGCTGATGTAAATAAAAAAATTGATTTACAGACAAACAAGGTTGCAAAGAAGGTTGTTCTCGGTTATCTGATAAATAAGCCATGGTTTGAATATAATGAAAAGGACGGTCAGTATTATCGTTTCCAATATGGGAAAAAACATATAGATGATCAGAATAAGAAACAGCTTCATTGTTCAAATATTATAGTTCAGTTTGTAAATTATAAATTATATCCTGACAATAAGAGTCTTGACATAACATTAAATGGAACAGGAAAAGGCTGGTTTATAACAAATGGAAAAGCTGAAAAAATCACATGGAAAAAGGACAAGCAGAAAACAGGACAAACTAAGTACATGGATCAGTCAGGACAGGAAATTAAGTTAAATACAGGAAAAACATGGATATGTATTCTTGGTAATAATGAAAAGTCAAACTTTAAAATAAAGAAAAAATAACGATGGAAGATAGGTAACATGGGAAAAAAATCTGGCAAAAATAGTTTTATAATACAGGGAAGTATTCTCGCTTTTGCAGGAATACTTGTCCGTGTGATTGGTCTGATATACCGCATCCCCTTAAATCGAATATTGGGGGCTGACGGACTGGGATATTACGGCACAGCTTTTGAAATATACAATGTGCTTATATTGTTGTCATCCCAGAGTATGCCTTTGGCAGTTTCAAAAATAATTTCAGAGAAATTAGAGAGAAAACAGTATAAAAATTCCCAGAAAGTATTTAAGGGAGCATTGCTATATGGAACAGTTTTAGGTGTAGCCTTTGGTTTACTGTTGTTCTTAGGTTCAGGATGGATTTCCACAACCGTGTACAAACAGCCATATATTGCACCGGCATTACGAGTACTTGCACCGACTCTTACGGTAGCATGTGTACTTGGTGTTGTCAGAGGATATTTCCAGGGAATGGGTAATATGGTTCCAACAGCAGTGTCACAGTTACTTGAGCAGATAATGAATGCTTTTGTAAGTATAATTGCGGCATATCAGTTGGGGGTTTACGGCTATTCTTTATCAAAAATTGCAAGTGAGGCAAAATTATTAAAAGGATCATATGCAGCTGCAGGTGGAACTTTGGGTACATTTTCAGGGGCACTTATAGCTCTTGCCTTTATGTTCTATGTAGTGTGGATTAATAAAGAAGTATTTAAAAAGAGAGCAAAAAAAGATAAAACCGGAGTGGTTGAAAGCTATTCTACAATAACAAAAATTATTCTCTTTACAATTACCCCTGTTTTAATCAGTACAACAATTTACAATATCGGCAACCTTCTTGATAATCCTATTTATCAGAATATAATGCAGGGTGTCCTTCACATAACCCGTGAGAAAACCAATGCCTTATGGGGTGTTTATAGTGGATATTACAGACTGTTAACAACAATGCCAATAGCAATTGCTTCATCTCTTTCTACGGCAATTGTACCTTCCTTAGTAAGGTCATACACTGCGGGAGATGATGGGGTAGTTGAAAGTAAAGTCAGTCTGGCACAGAAGTTCTCAATGATAATTGCTTTCCCATGTGGTATGGGATTGACTGTTTTAGGAGGACAGATTAATTCATTGTTGTTTGGTGGAAGTGTAAGTGACACATCTACAATAATGATTTTTAGTATATTCACTGTTGTTGCATTTTCATTATCAACAATCAGCAACGCAATATTACAGGGAATAAATAAACTAAATGTTCCAATAAAAAATTCGGCCATTGCCTTGGCGGCACATTTAGTTTTCCTGCCAATTTTGCTTTTAGTATTTAAAGCAGGAATTTACGGAGTAGTTATTGGAGACTTTACATTTGCAATGACTGTTGTAGTATTAAATGCATTTTCCATAAAAAAATATTTAGGTTATAATCAGGAATATGTGTATACATTTATTAAACCTTTTATATGTTCAGCAGTAATGGGAATTACATGTTATGCCGTATACCATATCGGATTCATGATAATTAAATCTAATGTACTTTGGACGTTAATGGCTATAATATTTGCAGTAGTTACATACGGACTTGCGTTAATTCTTACTAAAACTATCTCAAAAGAAGAATTATATTCAGTTCCAAAGGGCGGAATGATTGTTAATATATTGGAAAAATTTCATTTATTATAAAATAAATGTATAAAATAACAAATTATGTAAAAAATATATGCAAGGAGTTGATTTTTATGAACAGGCGAGCATATATTTTTTGTTTAATAGTATTTATAATGGGCTTTTGCGTTGCGTATTTTGCAGGAGTTAAGGAAGGCAGTAATGATGTGCCACTGCAAAAAGAAAGAGCTGCTGACGTTAAGCCTAAAGAAAAAAGTGAAAACAGTTCAGAGGAAGGTTACTGGGTAAAGTCCGTTGATAACGTTATAATTGTATATAAAAGCGATAAAAAAACAATTGTGGCAGAGACGGATATTAACATTGCAAAATTGTCTGAAAAAGAAAGAAATATTTTGATGTATGGAATATATCTTGAAAATTCAGAGGAACTGTTTAAATATCTGGAAGCTAATACAAGTTGATGAAAGGACTGTTAGTATGGATACAATTATAATTGGTGCAGGAGCGGCAGGACTGACGGCTGCAATTTATGGGGCAAAAAACGGAGAACATGTTACGGTTATGGAACATGAAAACAAGCCTGCAAAGAAAATTCTTATTACAGGAAACGGACGTTGCAATCTTACTAATGAAAATATGAACTTATCCTGTTTTTATGGAGATAAGTCTTTTATAAGTAACGTGTTATCTGTATTTGATGAGAATAATACAATAGAATTTTTTGAGTCATTGGGGCTTAGAACAACTCAAAAAAACGGTTATATATACCCGAAAGCTCTGCAGGCTTCAGCTGTTGCACTGGCACTAAGAAATAAAGCAATATCCTTAGGTGTAAAAATAAAAACAAATAATGAAATTCGGCGTATTGAAAAGAAAAATGATAAATTTGTGGTAGATGTAGGGTTTGAATTTATATGTGATAAGTTGATTATTGCCACAGGTGGAATGACGATGACAAATACCGGCTCTGATGGAAGCGGCTATGACATTGCGAAAAAATTGGGACACAAAATTATAGAACCAAAACCTGCACTTACGGCTTTGGTGATAAAGGATTTTTCTTTAAAACAGGCATCAGGTGTAAGGGCTAAAGGAAAAGTGGAGCTTGATAATGTACATAAACAGCACGGGGAAATTCAAATAACAGAATATGGTCTGTCAGGAATTCCTGTATTTAATTTAAGCAGGAACGCACAAGAGGGAAGTATTGTAAATATTGATTTTTTTCCGGATTATTCAGAAGAAGAACTGACTTCTATATTAGAGCAGATATTTAACATAAGACAAAAAGAAAACATATTGTCAGCATTAACAGGGCTGATAAATGAAAAACTGGCTCAGGCATTATTGTCTCTTGGAAATATAAAGAATGAATTAGCAGGGGACATTTCTCATGAAAACATTATAAGAATTGCTTATCTGCTAAAAAATAACAAACATATAGTATCGAAACGTAAAGGTTTTGATTTTGCCCAGGTGACACAGGGCGGTGTTTCATGTGATGAAATTAACAGCAGAACTATGGAGTCGAAAATAGTTAAGGGGCTTTATTTCGCAGGAGAAATAATTGACGTAGATGGAGTTTGCGGCGGTTATAATTTACAGTGGGCATGGGCAAGCGGAGCTATTGCAGGAGGATTTTTAAATGGTGCTGGTAAAAGTATCTGATATAAAATTAAATATTGATTTGGATGAAAAAGCAGCTTTTGAAAAGGCATTGAAAATTGCGGGAATAAAAAAAGAAAATGTAAGAGACGGTAAAATAATAAAATATTCTGTTGATGCCAGACGTAAAGACCATATTAAGAAAATCTATACAGTTGGTTTATATGTAGACAAGTATGGCAAAAACAGAAAAAATGTCACTGTTATAAATCATGAAAAAAAATATAAACCGGAAATAACGGGAAAAAGTAAATTAAATAATTCTCCTGTTGTGGTAGGCTTCGGACCGGCAGGAATGTTTTTAGGATATATGCTGGCAGAGTATGGTTATAAACCGATAATTATTGAGCGTGGCAGTAAGGTAGAAGAACGTATTAAAAAGGTGGAGAAGTTCTGGGATACCGGGGAACTTGACACTAACTGTAATGTACAGTTTGGTGAAGGTGGTGCCGGAACATTTTCGGATGGAAAATTAAATACAGGAATTAAGGATAAGTTTAACAGAATCGGTTTTGTTCTTGATACATTCGTAAAGTTTGGTGCGGATAAAAATATTACATACGATGCAAAACCTCATATTGGAACTGATATTTTGGCAAAGGTTGTAGAAAATATGCGAAAGTATATTGAAAGTAAAGGGGGAACTTTTTATTTTGATACAGCTTTAACAGGATTTGCCACAAAAGAAGGAAAATTAGAATCCATTACACTGAATGGCAATGAAAAAATGTATACAGATATATGTACGCTTGCCATTGGACACAGTGCAAGGGATACTTTTGAAATGTTATATGAAAACAATGTTAATATGGAACAGAAACCTTTTGCTGTAGGAGTAAGAATTGAACATAAGCAGTCCACAATTAATAAGAGTCAGTATGGTTTTGAGGATAACAGAATTGGTGCCGCTAATTATAAACTGACATATAACACATCAAAAAACAGAGGTGTATATTCTTTCTGTATGTGTCCCGGAGGATATGTTGTAAATTCGGCCTCAGAAAAAAATAAAACAGTTGTAAATGGAATGAGTTACAGTAAGCGTGACGGAGAGAATGCCAATAGTGCATTAGTTGTTACAGTTACGCCTAAAGATTTTGATGGGGACAGTCCGCTGGCAGGAGTTGAATTTCAAAGAAAAATGGAAGAAAAAGCATATGAAATAGGACAGGGTTTTGTTCCGGTTCAGACATATAGGGATTATAAGGACAATTGCCCTTCAGTAAAGATTGGCAATATAACGCCCCAGATAAAAGGAAATTACAGATTAGCTGATTTAAATGCTATTTTCCCTGAATATATTAATGAATCATTAAAAGAGGGCATTGAATATTTTGGTGAAAAAATAAAGGGCTACAATGACGGAGACGTAATTCTGTCGGCAGTGGAAAGCAGAACATCGTCACCTGTAAGAATTGTAAGAGATGAGAATTTCCAAAGTAACGTTTATGGTTTGATACCTGCCGGTGAAGGGGCAGGGTATGCAGGTGGTATAACCAGTGCAGCAATAGACGGATTGAAAATTTTTGAGTATATTACTTCAAAATACAAACCGGTAAATTAGCTAAATGTTAAAGAAATAAGTTTTATTTAATGACTTTTACATGGTTTTGTAGTAATATATAGTATGTATTTGTATGTGTGAAAATATGCGTTCAAATGCAAGTATGGGATTATTAAGGAGAGACGTTATGAATATACGTTTTTTAGCACAATCTGAATATTTTAACGGCTTACATTTGAAAGATGATATCGTTTTAGAGAAGGAGTACGAACAGGGACCTTTTACAAATCTGCCTAAAGTTCGTTATTTCCTGTACTATCTCGAAGAGAACATTAGAAAAGAAGTTATGCCATATACGGATAAGGTGGATATTTTTAATATAACAGACTGTCAGAGTGAGTCTGATTATCTTTACTTTATTGAATACGTTGACATGCTTGATCGGACATATACATTTAACATAATCAGATATAATATAACAGATCATACTCATACCAAAATTATTTCACTTAAAGATAATCTGAAATTGTATCCTGATAATAAGCAAATTAAAATTTTCATTTTGGATGATTCAAATCTTATTATACAAAGAGCATTACCAAAGGTAAGTGAAAACGGAAAATTAAAAGAGTTTTTTGATTTTTCACTTATACTATTTAATTTTGTAAAGAATAAACAGATTATTATTGAGGATGAAAATTTAACCAGAAATGGTATAGAATTTATACTTCCTTATAGCGATAATAATTGTATTATGAAAACAGGTTATTCTTTGTTCCAAAATAATAGACATGCTAATCTGACTAAAGAGGAAGCAGCCGTTGAGTCGTTATTCGTTGTTAACATATCACAGTTTATAAGTGATTTACAGTTAGAACAACCTAATCTGGTTATGAATGCCATTGACCAGTCTTATTACGACACTACGGTTATTAATGCAAAATTAATAGAGAACTTTCTTATTTACTCTAAGTTTAATTACGAAAATAATGACGAGAACATTATTTTTTATGATATTGAAACTAAAGAGATTTATACATGTATTAACAAAACTACTACAGGGGAATATTTACTTAAAAACGCCACAGTTATTGAAGATACACCATATATGATAATGAAAAATTCCACAGGAACTCAGTTTTTTAATCTGATTTCCAACGAGATTGATGCAACATATCCTGTTGAATACAATGTTCGTTTTGTAAACAATAACACGGTTATTTCAACTATTGTGGAAAAAAATATATTTGGCAAGGAAACAGAAGTAGTTTGTATACATAAGTTCCCTATAAAAAAAGTAATATTACAGGAGAAAGGAGAATATATCGGATGTGTAACCTCAGATAAGGAAACATCATATATATTCCTAAAATAAATATGGATAAAGAAAAGATTGCAAGAATCAATGCACTATACAAAAAATCAAAATCAGAAGGACTAACACCAGAGGAAAAGGAAGAACAACAGCAGCTGCGTACAGAGTACAGAATGGCGATTATTAATGATCTTTCCGCTTCCCTTGATAAGGTTAGTATTGAAAATCCGGATGGAACAATAACAAAAGTTAAACCTAAAAAAGGTCACTAGAGTGCTATGGATAATATTCTTGAACGAAAAGCAGAAATCAGAAAAAACATAAAAAATAAAAGAAAATCATTATCGGCAGAGGAAGTTGCCAGGAAAAGCAACATAATCTGCAGAAAAATAATTTGCTCTGATATTTATAAAAAAGCAAAAACAATATACTGTTATAACAGTATAAGAAATGAGGTTGATTTATCGTTTCTCATTAATCAGGCTCTTGAAGATAAAAAAAATGTTGCTTTACCTAAGGTGACAGACAAAAAAGGAGAAATGATATTTGTAGAGTTAAATAACATGAACCGGTTAAAACCCGGGGAGTTTGGAATTTTAGAGCCGGTTGGAAGCCAGTGTGCAGCTAAACCGGATTTTATTATTGTTCCGGGTGTTGCTTTTTCAGCTAATGGAGACAGGATTGGACAGGCAGGAGGATTTTACGACAGATTTTTACGGAAAAATCCCACCTTTTCAGTAGGTGTAGCCTATGATTTCCAGATGCTTGAAGAGTTACCGACGGAAAGCCATGACATAAAAATTGACAGAATAATAACAGAAAAAGAAGTGTATTATTAATGGTTTAGGGTTTGACTTAAACGTCAACTTAGGAGGAAAAATATGAGTTTCACGAATGAAACGGAAAAGCAGAAATATTATATTGATAAATGCAGAGAATTAATAAAACATAAAGAAAACGAGTACGGAAGAAAATTAACAGCATGCGTTGTAACTTTCGGATGCCAGATGAACTTTAAGGACTCAGAAAAATTAATGGGAATATTAAGTCAGATCGGATATGAGGAAACAGAAGACGAACATGCTGATCTGGTTTTGTACAATACATGTACTGTCAGGGAAAATGCAAATTTAAAAATATATGGAAGACTTGGATATTTGTCCAAGATAAAAGAAAAAAATCCTGACATGATTATTGGATTGTGCGGATGCATGATGCAGGAAGAACATGTTGTGGAAAAATTAAACAAAAGTTATAAATTTGTAGATTTGATTTTTGGAACACATAATGTATTCCTGCTTGCTGAGTTGTTGTATGAACGTCTTATCAGTGGACACAAAGTAGAAGATATATGGGAAGGAACAACGGAAGTTGTGGAAGATTTACCTGCGGTTAGAAAGTATAGTTTCAAATCGGGGGTTAATATTATGTATGGCTGTAATAATTTCTGCAGTTATTGTATTGTTCCGTATGTAAGAGGAAGAGAAAGAAGCAGAAATCCGGAAGATATTGTTGAAGAAGTAAAAGAATTAGTGGCAAACGGAGTTGTTGAAGTGATGCTCTTAGGTCAGAATGTTAATTCTTATGGAAAAACATTGGAAAATCCAATATCATTTGCAAAACTTCTTGAGAAAGTTGAGGAAGTAAAGGGATTAAAGAGAATAAGATTTATGACATCTCATCCAAAGGATTTATCCGATGAATTAATTAAGGTAATGGCAAAATCTAAAAAGATTTGTAAGCAGATGCATTTACCTCTTCAGTCGGGAAGTTCGAGATTGCTGAAAATAATGAACAGACATTATGACAAGGAACAGTATCTTTTACTTATTGAAAAATTAAGAAAAGCAATACCTGACATTGGAATAACAACAGATATTATTGTAGGCTTTCCGGGAGAAACGGAAGATGATTTTCTTGAAACAATTGACGTGGTAAAGAAAGCAAGATATGATTCTGCTTTTACATTTATTTATTCAAAACGTTCAGGAACACCTGCTGCAAAAATGCCGGATCAGGTTCCGGAAGATGTTGTAAAAGACAGATTTAACAGATTATTAAATGTTGTAAATGAAATATCAAAAGAAAAAACACTAAAACTTCAGGGAACAGTTCAGGAAGTTTTAGTTGAAGAAGAAAACAAAAAGATAGAAGGTTTTGTTTCAGGAAGATTAAGCAATAACAGTGTTGTTCATTTTAAGGGAGATGTAAGTCTTATTGGAAAACTTGTAAATGTTAATCTAAAAGAAGCAAAAGGATTTTACTATATGGGAGAAATGGTGGAATAAAATGGCATTACCACAGATGATGAAAGATGTATGGGATAATCATTTAGATGAGATTACCCCTATGATGAAAATGTATTTAGAAACAAAAAAGCAAAATGATGACTGCATTATATTTTACAGATTAGGTGACTTCTATGAAATGTTTTTTGATGATGCTTTAGAAGCTTCAAAGGTTATGGAAATCACTTTGACCGGAAAAAGCTGCGGACTTGAAGAGCGTGCCCCAATGTGTGGGGTTCCATATCATGCCGTGGACACATACATTAATAAATTAGTATCAAGAGGATATAAAGTTTGTATTGTGGAACAGACTGAAGATCCAGCACAGGCTAAAGGTCTTGTAAAGAGAGAAGTTGTAAGAATTGTAACTCCCGGAACAAATCTTAATACAAATGCAATGGATGAGGGAAAGAACAACTATCTTATGTCTATAGCATATATTGGAGGAAAATTCGGAATTTCCATTGCGGATGTTACTACAGGTGATTACTATGTTACGGAAGTTTATTCGGAAAGAAATGTAGTTGATGAAATAAATAAATTTTTACCAAGCGAGATTATATGTAATCACGCCTTTTTAATGTGCGGGATGGATATAGATGATATTAAAAACAGGTTATCAATATCTGTTTTTGAGTTGGAAGAATGGTATTTTGATGAAGATAACTGTGAAAAGGTATTAAAAGATCATTTTGGAATTATTGATTTGTCCGGTCTTGGAATTTCAGAAATGTCTCTTGGAGTAATTGCTTCTGGATCATTGCTTAAATATCTGTATGAAACCCAGAAAAATTCCCTCTCCCATTTGTCAAAATTAATTCCTTATTCAACAAGTACATTTATGATTCTCGATACTTCTACAAGAAGGAATCTTGAATTATGTGAGACTTTAAGGGAAAAACAGAAAAGAGGCTCTCTTTTGTGGGTTCTTGACAAGACAAAAACCGCAATGGGCGCCAGAACCCTCAGAGGCTACATCGAGCAGCCACTTATTTCAAAAGAAGATATAGTTAAAAGACAGAAAGTGATTACGGAATTAAATAAATCGATTATTACAAGGGATGAATTGCGGGAATATCTTTCACCAATATATGATTTGGAGAGACTGTTAAGCAAGATATCATACCGTTCAGCTAATCCAAGGGATTTAATTGCATTTAAGACAAGTCTTGAAATGCTGCCTCATATAAGAAATATAATAAGGGATTTTAAATCACCTTTGTTTGTTGAACTGTATAACAAATTAGATCCATTGGAGGATGTAACAAAACTTATTACAGAGTCAATTAATGACGATCCACCTATTAACATAAAGGAAGGTGGAATAATAAGACCGGGATATAATGAAGAAATTGACAGACTGAGAGCTGCAAAGACAGAAGGAAAAACGTGGCTTGCCCAGCTTGAAAGTGAAGAGAAAGAAAAAACAGGAATTGGAAAATTAAAGATTAAATATAATAAAGTTTTTGGCTACTATATTGAAGTGTCGAATTCGTTTAAAGATAAGGTTCCTGATTATTACGTAAGAAAGCAGACCCTTACTAATGCAGAAAGATATACTACGGATAAGCTGAAAGAACTTGAAGAAATTATAGTAGGTGCAGAGGATAAACTGTTTTCGCTTGAATACAATATCTTTACTGCTGTAAGAGATGAAATATTTAATCAGATAAACAGAATCCAGATGACGGCAAAGGCAATTGCCCAGATTGACGTTTTTGCATCTTTGGCTTATGTAGCTGAAAGAAATAATTATGTAAAGCCATCTATTAATGAAAAAGGCGTAATAGACATTAAGGACGGCAGACATCCTGTAGTTGAAAAGATGATGCCTGATAATATGTTCATAGCCAATAATACATATTTAGACACTAATAAAAACAGACTGTCAATTATTACAGGTCCTAATATGGCAGGAAAATCTACTTACATGAGGCAGACTGCCTTAATTGTATTAATGGCACAGATTGGTTCTTTTGTACCTGCAAGAGAAGCAAATATATCAATTTGTGACAAGATATTTACAAGAGTTGGAGCTTCTGATGATCTGGCAAGCGGACAGAGTACCTTTATGGTAGAAATGACTGAAGTGGCTAATATATTAAGAAATGCCACATCAAAAAGTCTTTTAATTCTTGATGAAATCGGAAGAGGAACAAGCACCTTTGATGGATTAAGCATTGCATGGGCAGTTGTTGAACATATATGTGATAAAAAGATATTAGGGGCAAAAACATTATTCGCCACCCACTATCATGAATTGACAGAACTGGAAGGAACCCTTCCGGGAGTTAACAATTATTGCATCAGCGTCAAAGAACAGGGGGACGATATTGTTTTTCTTAGAAAAATCATAAAAGGCGGTGCAGACAAGAGTTACGGTATTCAGGTAGCAAAACTGGCAGGGGTACCTGAAAGTGTTTTAAACAGGGCAAAAGAATTAGTGATTGAACTGACTAATGCAGATATAACAACAAGAGCCAAAGAAATTGCGGAAGGCCTACAGCCGGGAAACAATGTTCTTCCAAGTATGAATGATGATTTGGAGGCACATCAGATGACATTGTTTGCAGCAATAAATGGTGATGATGTTATAAAGGAAATAGAGGAACTTGACCTTGGTGCAATGACACCGATAGAAGGTCTTAACTATCTATATAAATTACAGAACCAATTAAAAAATCGTTGGTAAATAAGGAATAAATATGAGTAAGATTAAACAACTTGACCAAAATACAATAAACCAGATAGCAGCCGGAGAGGTAGTTGAAAGGCCGTCATCCATTGTAAAGGAATTAATGGAAAATGCCATAGATGCAGGGGCGACAATGATTACCGTTGATATTGAAGAAGGTGGTTTAAAACTTATCAGAATCACGGATAACGGATGTGGCATTGATAAGGAAGATATAAAGACTGCTTTTTTGAGACATACTACAAGTAAGATTAAGACGGCAATTGACCTTTTAAGCGTGTCATCCCTTGGGTTTAGAGGTGAAGCTTTATCAAGTATTGCGGCTGTGTGTCAGGTTGAATTACTTACAAGAACTGAGAATCAACTTGAAGGAATAAGTTACAGAATTGAAGGGGGAAAAGAAATTGCCTTTGAGGAAATAGGTATTCCTGTTGGAACTACTTTTATTGTAAACAATATTTTCTTTAATACCCCTGCAAGACGTAAGTTTTTGAAAAGTGCCCAGACAGAAGCCGGTTATGTTTCTGAAATAGTAGAAAAAATAGCACTTTCCCATCCTGAAATTGCCGTTACATTTAAGAGCAACGGAACTACAAAAATTCATACATCAGGAAACGGCAATTTAAAAGATGTTATTTATAGCGTTTATGGAAGGGACATAACAAAAAATATTATAGAATTAAATGCTGAAAATGACTTTATGAAAATATCAGGATTTATTGGAAAAGCCATTATTTCTAAGGGAAATCGTAGTTTTGAAAATTATTTTATAAATGGAAGATATATTAAGAGCAACATTATTTCAAAGGCCATTGAAGATGGATATAAATTTATATTAATGCAGCATAAATATCCATTTACGGTAATTAATTTTGAAATTGACCAGCAGTATCTGGATGTTAACGTACATCCCGCAAAGATGGAACTTAGATTTAGAAAGGCCGAAAGCATTTATCCGATGATTTCAGAAACAATAAATGATGCTTTAATTGACAGACCTAATATAATAGAAGTTGAACTAGAAAAACAAAAAGAGATAAAGGAAACTTACAAATACACTCCTGAGCCTTTTGAAATTAAAAGGCAGGAGCAGACCCAGCAAAATAATACTGTACATACAGTAAATCATGTACTGGGGGATGTTGCAGATGATGAATCTGAAAAATATGAAGAGTCTGAGACTGAAACTTCGGAGATTATTTACAATGGAAACTCCGACAGCGGTATGCACATAGATGAAGAAAACAGCTATGAAAACAAAAAAGAGAATGAGTTCACCCAGAAACAGGTATTTGACACATATGATACATTTTTAAGTGAAGCGGCTAAACCGAAACACAAAATAATAGGACAGGTATTTGATACATATTGGATTGTTGAATATGAAGATAAAATGTATATTATTGACCAGCATGCAGCTCATGAAAAAGTAATGTTCGAAAAACTTATGGACAGGCTGGCTAAAAAACAGGTGACAACACAAATGATTAATCCCCCGATTATATTAAGTCTTTCAATGAACGAGGCAGCGTTGATACAAAAATATCTGCCTCATTTTAAAGAAATAGGATTTGAAATTGAAGATTTCGGAGGACAGGATTTTGCAGTAAGAGGTGTGCCGGGAGATTTATATACATTGGATAGCGAAGAGGTTTTAATGGAAATAGTTGATAATCTTTCAAATGAAAATAGCAGAATGGTAACTGATATGATAACTGATAAAATTGCATCTATGTCATGTAAGGCGGCAGTTAAAGGTAACAGCAAGTTGTCTTATAACGAGGCAGATGCACTTATAACCCAACTGTTAGCTTTAGAAAATCCATATAACTGTCCTCACGGAAGACCAACAATTATTTCCATGAGCAAATATGAACTTGAAAAGAAATTTAAGCGAATCATATAGGAGATATGTAATTTGAAGAATTTAGTGATTTTAACAGGCCCTACAGCTGTTGGCAAAACTGAGTTGTCCATTAAACTGGCAAAAGAGATTAATGGGGAAATTATTAGTGCCGATTCTGTACAGGTATATAGAAAAATGAATATAGGATCTGCGAAAATTACAAAAGATGAAATGCAGGGAGTTAATCATTATCTGATTGATGTACTCAATCCTGATGAAGAATTTAATGTTCATATTTTTAAAGAAATGGCATTGGAAGCCATGAATGAAATTTATGAAAAAGGTAAAATACCTATAATTGTGGGGGGAACCGGTTTTTATATTCAGGCTCTTTTATATGATGTGAAATTTGAAGAAACAGACAGTAATCATGAATATAGGAAAGAATTAGAGCAGTTGCTTGAGAAAAAAGGAAATGAATATTTGCATAAAATGCTAATGGAAATAGACCCCATGTCGGCAGAGAATATTCATTACAATAATGCTAAAAGGGTTATAAGAGCTTTAGAATATTATCATGACACGGGACAACTTATTTCTGAGCACAATAGTGAACAACAAAAAAACGAATCACCTTATAATTTTGCCTATCTTGTTCTTAATGATGAAAGAGAAAGACTTTATGACAGGATAAATAAGCGTGTAGACATTATGATTAGTGCCGGGCTGGAGCAGGAGGTAAGGGAATTACTCAGTGAAGGCTACAGGGAAGATCTTGTTTCTATGCAGGGAATTGGTTATAAGGAAATGATACAATATATAAAGAATGTATTGTCTTTGGAAGAGGTTGTAGATTTAATAAAAAAGAATACAAGACATTTTGCCAAAAGGCAGCTAACGTGGTTTAGAAGAGAAAAAGAAGTTACAATGATTAATGTTAATGAATTTAACTATGACAAAGAAAAAATATTGGAAAATATTCTAATGATTTTACAAAAAAGAAACATAATAAAGGATAATAACAATGGATGAATTAAAAGAAATGTATAACAGTTTGGGGATTTCAGACGAGGTTTATGATTATGCCGAAGAAGTCTGTGAAAAAATCTCAGAGAGATTTCATAAAATTGACAAAATTGCAGAATATAATCAATTGAAGGTCGTAGGGGCGATGCAGAAAAACAAGGTCGCGGAAGCCCATTTCGCACCAACAACAGGTTATGGATACAATGATTTAGGACGTGACACCCTTGAGAAAGTATATGCTGATATATTTCATACAGAGGATGCTCTTGTAAGACCACAGATAACATGTGGAACCCATGCATTAGGAACTGCATTGTCAGCTAATTTACGTCCAAATGATAAACTTATGTACATAAGTGGAAAGCCTTACGATACTTTAGAAGAAGTAATAGGCATAAGAGAGTCCGTTGGAAGTCTGGCGGAATATGGTGTTTTATATGATCAGGTAGATTTACTGGAAAACGGTGATTTTGATTTTGAAAAAATAAAAGAAAAAATCACACCGGATTTAAAAGTAATCGGAATACAGAGGTCTAAAGGATATGCAACAAGACCTACTTTATCAGTTGAAAAAATCGGGGAAGTTATTAAGTTTATAAAGGAAATCCGTTCAGATATCATTGTAATGGTTGACAATTGCTACGGCGAATTTGTTGAAACTATTGAGCCTTCAGATGTGGGGGCCGATATGGTAGTGGGTTCCCTGATTAAAAACCCGGGAGGAGGACTTGCACCGATTGGTGGATATATATGTGGCACAAAAGAATGTATTGAAAAATGTGCCTACAGACTGACTACTCCGGGGCTTGGGAAAGAAGTTGGAGCCAACTTGGGAATAATGGGAACTTTCTATCAGGGATTGTTTTTAGCCCCAACCGTTGTTGCATCAGCTTTAAAAGGTGCAATTTTTGCTGCAAATCTTTTTGCCGGGCATGGATTTAAGGTTATACCTGATGAAACAGAGGAACGTTTTGATATAATTCAGGCTATAGAATTTGGAAAGCCTGAAGGAGTCATCGCTTTTTGTAAGGGAATTCAGGCAGCTGCACCGGTAGACAGTTACCTTACACCGGAGCCATGGGATATGCCGGGATACGATGCACCTGTTATTATGGCTGCAGGAGCTTTTGTTTCAGGTTCATCAATTGAACTTAGTGCAGATGGTCCGATAAAACCACCTTATGCTGTGTATTTTCAGGGGGGGCTTACATGGCAGCATGCTAAACTTGGAATATTAAAAGCATTCCAGAACATGGTTGATGACGAATTGATTTCTTTAAAATAACTTTTTGTCGATAAAGACCTTTTATTGTAAAAAGCATATACATCATATTTTTATTGTGTTACAATGATTGGAGTTTTAATATAAATATTTCCTTTTGCACTTGGAGAGAGCGGAAAGGAAAATTATGTTAAAAATAAAAGAAATACCACAAAATGAAAGACCATACGAAAAGTGTTACAGATTGGGACCGGAAGTTCTGACAGATACTGAATTGCTTGCAATTATTTTAAGAACCGGCACAAAGGGTATAAGTGCTTATGAGTTGGCAGGAGAGATTTTAAAGATGGATGATAATAAAACCAGTCTTTTATCTTTAAAACACATTACTAAAGAGCAGCTTTTGGCAACAAAAGGCATTGGAATGGTTAAGGCTGTACAGATTCAGTGCATATCTGAACTGGCAAAGCGAATATCGTTAGTGGGATTTAATGAGGGAACTAAATTCAATAAGGCGTGTTTGGTTTCAGATTATTATATGGAAAAAATGAGACATTTAGAACAGGAACATTTGTATGTAATGTATCTTGATACTAAATGTAAATTAATAAAAGAAAGATTACTTACCACCGGTACTGTAAATCAATCATTAATTTCTCCACGGGAAATTTTTATTGAGGCATTAAGGTGCAGTGCAGTAAATATTATTGCTGTGCATAATCATCCAAGTGGGGACTGTACACCAAGCAGAAATGATATTGAATGCACAAGACAGATAAAAAAAGCAGGTGATTTAGTTGGAATTACATTATTAGATCACATTATTATCGGTGATAACAAATATTCAAGCTTAATGGAACTAAAACTTATATAGAAACATGTGAAAGGACAGATTATGAGTCGTAGCGTATATGGCATTGATTTTGGTACAAGCAATATCAAGATATTTAATGGACTGACAAAAACAACATTAAATGAAAAAGATATTATTGCAATAAAAAATAAAAATCAACTTTTTGAAATTGGTGACGATGCATACAAGATGTACGAAAAAGCACCGGATAATATTAAAGTTGTTTTCCCTATAAAATTTGGAGTGATTGCTGATTTGAAAAGCATGAAAATGCTGTTTGAGCAGTTTTTTAAGAAAATGACAGGACCACGAGGCTCAAAAATGGGAAGGTTTTGTATTGCAGTACCGGCAGATATTACTGAGGTTGAGAAAAGAGCCTTTTATGATGTGGTTGCAAAGTCGGACATTAAAGCGAGAGAAATAAAAATAGTAGAAAAACCTATTGCAGATGCAGTAGGTCTTGGAATTGACATGACAAGCAACCGTGGAAATATGATTGTTAATATAGGTGCTGACACAACAGAAATAACGGTGATTTCCCATGGAGGAATTGTTGTAAGCCGAATTATTCAGATGGGTGGAAATAAATTAGATCAGCTTATATGCGAAAGTGTAAAAAAGAGATACAACATTCTTATTGGACTAAAAACAGCTGAACAGATTAAATGTAAATTGGCAGATGCCATGTATGACGAAGATAATGATTTAGATGATGACATAATGTATGTCTATGGCAGAAATGTTATAACGGGACTTCCGTCAGAAAGAGGAGTATCTAAAGATACAATTTATGAGGCAATAAAACAGTTCTTTGATGATATTGTTGATGCCATCAAAAATTTATTAGAGCGTACACCTCCTGAATTGTCCGCTGATATTATTGATACAGGAATTTATTTGACAGGTGGTTCAAGTTCAATAAAAAATCTAAATACTTTAATTGAGCAGGAAACAGATCTTAAAGTTAATACAGTAAAAAATCCACAGGAGTCGGTAATCAGAGGAATATCAATGATTATGTCAGATTCAAGATTTAAGAAACTTATGTATGAACCAAGAGAAAGCACGTTCTAGAACATAAAGGTGAGATAAATGAAAAGACAGACGAAAATAAACATAAAACCAAAAATTTTAATATTTGTTTTAACATTGGTATGTATTGCAACACTTATTTTATCGGTAGTTTCCCCAAGTTTTTCAAAACCTATAAAAACAGTAATGGGATCCGTTGTTGTACCATTGCAGGAAGGCATGAATAGCATAGGAGAGTGGGTTGGCAATAAATCTGATGCATTAAAAACAGTAAGAAAATTAAAGAAAGAAAATGCAAAGTTATCAAATAAAGTAGCAGAGTTAACAGAAGAAAACAGTCTACTGGCCCAGAATAAATATGAGCTTGAAAGATTAAGGGATATGTATCAGTTAGACAAGGACTATTCATCATATCCCAAAATCGGTGCTAATGTTATAAGTAAGGATGCAGGCAATTTCTTTAATATATTTACCATTAATAAGGGCTCTGATGATGGAATTAAGAAAGATATGAACGTTATCAGTGGAGGCGGCCTCGTAGGGCTTGTTTTCGAAGTTGGAAAAAACTATGCTAAGGTAAGATCAATTATTGATGACGAAAGCAGTACCAGTGTATCATTTCCGAATACATCTGAAACGGCTATTGTTAGTGGAGATCTTAAATTAATGAAAGATAATCTTATGAATATTACCGAAATATCAAAGGATGCAAAAATTGCAGAAGGTGATATGGTTGTAACATCAAAGATTAGTAATAAATTTCTACCTGGAATTTTAGTTGGATATGTTATGAAAACATCTAAAGATCCAAACGAACTCACACAATCAGGTCAGATTACTCCTGTTGTGGATTTTCAACATATTGATGAAGTTTTAGTTATAACTACACTAAAGGAAGGTTTGAAGGATTAAGACTATGAAACAAAGCGTGCTAAGAGTTATAATTACAGGCTTGATAGTAATAATAGCGTTTGTATTACAGACCTTTATATCGAAGGAAAATTATCTTACAGTTGCAACACCTAATCTTTTATTAATAACAACATGTATATTTGGCTTTATGAGAGGGAAGAATTACGGTTGTGTCACAGGTTTCTTTTGCGGACTTATGGTGGATATTTTCTTTGAGGATGTAATTGGTTTGTATGCATTAATATATATGTATATTGGTTTCTTTAGTGGCATTTTTAAAAAAATGTTCTACAGTGACCATGTATTTATGCCAATGATTCTGGTATTTTCAAATGATTTTATATATAATATGTTATGTTATCTTTTCAGGTTTGTATTAAGAAATAAATTAGATTTTTCATTTTATTTCGGTAATATAATTTTACCTGAAATGATTATAACATCATTTGTAACATTGATATTATATAAAGCTTTTTATTTATTAAATGAAAAGGTACTAACATTAAAACAGGAGAATACGTTAAGTTTTGATAAGTGATTTTTTATATACGGTTTCAAAAATAATTAAATCAAGAATTTTCATTGTAAGTCTTATTTTAATAAGTATGTTTTCTACACTTATTTATAGAATTTTTGATTTGCAGATTGTAAATGAAAATTATTATATGAGTACTTACATACAGCAGTTCAAGAAGACTGTGTATACCCCGGGAACAAGAGGAAGAATTTTAGACGTAAAGGGTAATGAACTGGCTCATGATGAACTGGCTTATGCGGTAAAGATTGAAGATAAGATTGATAGTTCAGACGAGAAAAATCAGGAACTGAATACCATTGTTTACAAAGCAATAAAAATTATTGAACAAAATGGTGATAAAGTTATTTATGATTTTCCAATTTATCTGAACAGTGATGGAAAGTGGGTTGAGAATTATAGTTCAGACGCTTCAAAGAAGATTTTCTTAGAGAATATTTTTGGAAAAGGTTTAAAGAAAAACGGCCATGATTACTCAAATGTATCTGCAGGCGAAGTAATAAGCTACCTGAAGAATAATTTTTTTGAAGTAAAGCAGAAATGTGATGATACGACACTACTTAAGTTGCTTGCCATTAGATATACTATATTCGCCAACTCATATCAGAAATATGTAAAGACAACTATTGCAAAGGAAGTATCCAATGAGACAATGGTTGCAATATATGAAAACGAGGCTGATCTTACAGGTGTTACAATTGAAGAACAGACTGTTAGAAAATACACAGACAGCGTATATTTTGCACCAATTATAGGATATACAGGAACTATTAGTGACAGTCAGCTGGAAGAATTTAATTCTAAAGGCAAAAAATATATTTCTTCTGACATTGTAGGTAAGGCTGGAATTGAATCTGCCATGGAAAAATATCTTCAGGGTAAACGTGGAGAAGAACAGATTTTTGTTGACAGTACAGGTAAAGTTTTAAGCACAATTTCAAAGACTAATCCTGCTGCAGGAAATGATGTATATCTGTCAATTGATGCAAAACTTCAAAAAGCAGTATACACAATGCTTGAGAAACAGATTGCGGCAATTCTTATTTCGGAAATTGTTAATTATGATGTGGATGAATCGAAGGAAACAGATGATAAGTTACATCAGATTCCTGTAAAGAAAGTTTACTCACAGCTTGTTACTAATAATGTAGTAAGTCTTAAACATCTTTCTAAAAAAACAACGGCGAATGAGAAGAAAGTATATGATAAATACAAGAGTTCGGTTGCAGAGGCTGTTAGAAAACTGAAATCAGATCTAAATGGAAGTGGAACAGCTTATAATGATTACAAAGAAGAGTTTCAGGCATATTGTGATTATATTTATGATTTACTAAAAAATGATGGAATACTTATTGCATCTTCAATAGATACTGATGATTCAATTTACAAGAAATATATAGATGGAAAAATAAGTATAAATGAATTTATAAAATATGCAATTAAAAAGAATTGGATTAGTCTGGAAAATCTAAATACAAGTTCAGATTATTTATCAACAAGTGAAACTTATGATATTATTGTTAAGCATATAATTGATGACTGCAAAAAAAATACATCCTTTGGAAAGCTGGTTGTACAGTACAGAATAGAGGATTCCACTATATCAGGAAGTGAAATATGTATGCTCCTCTATGACCAGAAAGTACTTGATAAGGATGAAAGCCAGTATAACATACTTTCGACTTATGACACATATCAGACTTACAGATTTATTATTAAACAGATTAAACAGTTGAAAATTACACCGGCACAGATTGCTTTAGATCCATGTTCCGGTTCAGTTGTAATAACAGATCCGAATAATGGTAAAGTAAGGGCGATGGTAACTTATCCAAGTTATGACAATAACATGTTGTCAGGATCCGTGGATCCTGATTATTGGGACAAGCTTGTTGATGATAAATCAGATCCGTTGTATAACAGGGCAACACAGGGGTCCAGTGCCCCGGGATCAACATTTAAGATGGCTACAGCCATGGCTGCCATGGAAGAAAATGTTATTACACCAAATACAATTATTAATGCCAAAGGTAAATTTGATAAGATAAAGCCTTCACCAAAGTGTTGGATTTATCCAAAAGGAACTCATGGACCAATTAATGTTTCCAGTGCCATAGCACAGTCCTGTAACTATTTCTTCTATGAGATGGGGTACAGACTTGGTTCAGAAAAAGGCTCTTATGATAGTGCATACGGTTTGGAAAAAATTGAAAAGTATGCTACAAATTTGGGACTAAATATGAAATCAGGTGTAGAGATAACAGAAAGGGATCCACATTTTTCAACTGAAAGTGCTGTCCATTCAGCTATTGGACAGGGTAGTAACGCATATACACCGGTTCAGCTTGCAAGATATGTGTCTACATTAGCAAATGGAGGAAAAAATTATTCTTTAACTTTAGTAGACAAGGTTAATTCAAGAACAGGCAAACTGGTATATAAAAATAAATCGAAGCTTACAGATACAGTTAAGGCTTCAAGCAGTACATGGGATGCAATTCATAAGGGAATGCGTGAGGTTGTAACAAGCGGAACTGTTAGAAGTTTCTTCACGGATACTAAACTTAAGATTGCAGGAAAATCAGGTACTGCCCAGGAAAATCTTCATAGAAACTCACATGCACTTTTCGTTGCATACGCGCCATATGAGAAACCGGAGGTTGCCATATCTACAGTAATACCTTTTGGAAATTCATCACATGATTCAGCAATTCTTGCAAAGAAATGTATACAGTATTTCCATGGAGAACTGAAAGATAAAGATCTTAAGAAGAGTGTTAAGAGCGATAATACCGGAAGTGTAACTCAGGATTAACAGTAACTCCTGACTAAAATACAAATGATAACTATACTATTTATATTTTAGGAGGGAAAATGGGAGAAGTAATTGTAGTAACTTCCGGAAAAGGAGGAGTTGGAAAGACTACCGTAACCGCAAATTTAAGCATTGCTCTTTCTAAATTAGGAAAGAGTGTAATTGCCATAGACACAGATATAGGATTGAGAAATCTTGATGTAGTTATGGGGCTTGAAAATCATATTATTTATAATCTGGTAGATGTAATTGAAGGTAATTGCAGATTAAAGCAGGCAGTAATAAAAGACAGAAGACATTCCAATTTGTATTTATTGCCTAGTGCACAATCAAAGGATAAGGATGCAGTAAGTCCTGAACAAATGGTTGAATTAACCAATTGTTTAAAAGATGAATTTGATTATGTTTTAATTGATTGTCCGGCAGGAATTGAACAGGGGTTTAGAAATGCCATAGCCGGTGCCACAAAGGCCATTGTAGTTACAACACCGGAGGTGTCGGCAATCAGAGATGCAGACAGAATAATCGGTCTGCTGGAAAAAGATGGTATATCTTCAATATATCTATTGGTAAATAAGTTACGTCCTGAACTTATAAAAAAAGGTGAAATGATGTCAGGAAATGATGTTGTCGAAATTCTTGGCACTGATATAATAGGATGCGTAAATGATGATGTAAATATTGTTATTGCAACTAATAAAGGCGAGGCAATTGTAGATACAAATACGACATCAGGAAAAAACATTACTAAAATAGCACAGAAACTTGCAGGAGTAATCCCTTATGAAGAAAAAAGTGAAAGCAGATTTTCGTTTTTACTGTTTAAAAATATTTTTAATAAGGGGGCATCAAAATGATATTAAGAAAGTTATTTCGCAGAAAACGTTCAGGGAAAGTAGCCAGAGAAAGATTAGAGATTTTACTTGTTACTGACAGAATAGGATGCAATCCTAACACCACAGAGTCAATAAAAAGAGACATTATTAATGTTATTTCAAAATACATAGACATAGACATTGATAATTGTGTGGTAGAAATACATCAGGAAAAGGGTCCCTGTCTAATGGCAAACATACCAATCAAAGAGGTAAAAATTTAATGATTAAAAAAATACGAAACGGATTAAAAGCATACAAATTGTCAAATTTAAATTTTAGATTATTGCTATATGTATTGGCAGTTACATGTATAGGAATTTTCTGTATTGGAAGTGCTACTAAAGGTGGAAATTTTCAATTTAAACAGATATTTGGTCTGGCATTGGGATTAATTATAATGATAATTTTTTCATTAATCAGTTACAGATTTTTATTTAAATTCTATTTTGTAATATATTTTGCAACAATTGGTCTGTTACTTTCAGTTCTGCTGTTTGGAACGGTAAATAAAGGAGCTAAAAGATGGATTAACTTAGGATTTACTGAATTTCAGCCATCGGAAGTGGCAAAAGTTTTTCTTATTATCTTTTTGGCAACATATCTGTATAAGAGATATGAAACGATAAATACTTTCAAAACCCTGGCTGGAGCAGTATTTTTTATAGTAATTCCATTAGGTTTAGTATTTTTAGAGCCGGATTTATCGACAACAATAGTTATTTTTGTTACAATATGTGCTATAATGTTTTTATCGGGAATTCATTACAAAATTGTAACGGGAGCATTGATTATTTCAATTCCAATTATTTGTATTTTGGGGTACTATATTGCACAACCGGGAAATGCGATTTTAAAAGGATATCAGTATAATCGTATTGTAGGATTTTTCCAGAATGACAATGAAGAGGCACAGCAGATAATGTATCAGCAGAAGAATTCTCTTCTGGCTATCGGATCAGGTGGTCTTACGGGAAAAGGTCTTGCAAATAATGATATAACATCAGTTAAAAACGGGAATCTTATTTCTGAATCTCATACGGACTTTATTTTTACAATTGTAGGTGAAGAGTTAGGATTTATCGGTGGAGCGGCAGTTATTATACTGTTATTTCTAATTGTGCTTGAATGTTTTATTACAGGATCAAGAGCACCGACCCTTAGTGGAAAACTATTTTGTTTCGGCTTTGGAGTTCTTATAGGAATACAGTCCTTTGTTAATGTTTCAGTTGCAACAATGTTATTACCAAATACAGGCGTGACATTACCTTTTGTAAGTTACGGATTAACGTCACTAACAAGTATGTATCTTGGTATTGGTATAGTGCTGAATATCGGTTTACAGAGAACGAAAGCAAGAGTTTAATTATATTTTATAGTAGAAGTTAATATACTTTAAAAGGAACGGAGGATATTTATGAACATCGGATTAATCGCACATGATTCAAAGAAAAAATTAATGCAGAATTTTTGTGTGGCTTATAGGGGAATTTTATGCAAACACTCTTTATATGCTACAGGTACAACGGGAAGGCTTATTGAAGAAGCCGCTAATTTAAATGTTTATAAATATTTGGCCGGTCATCTTGGTGGAGAACAGCAATTGAGTTCACAAATCGAGCAGAACGATTTAGATTTGTTGATTTTTTTGAGGGATCCTGAAAATCCTAAATCTCATGAACCTGATGTCCATAAAGCTGTCAGATTATGTGATATGCATAATATTCCTTTGGCTACAAATGTAGCTACAGCAGAACTATTAATTAAATCTCTGAATCGTGGCGATTTAGAGTGGAGAGAAATATACAAAAATTAAAGGAGGACATTGGTATGGTCGACATTATTTGTGGTGAAAGAGGTCAGGGAAAAACTAAAGAAATGCTTCAACGTGCTAATGACAGTGTGGCTGATGCAAAGGGTGCCATTGTGTACATAGACAAAAGCCCACAGCATATTTATGAACTGAATAATCAGGTACGGCTTATTAATATTACTGAATATCCGGTTGAATCATATGAAGGATTTATAGGTTTTGTCTCCGGTCTTCTTGCAGGAAATTATGGTATTGAATGTGTTTTTATCGACAGTTTAATAAAAGTGGCGCATTTAGAAGAAGGAATGATTTCCGAGCTTGTTGAAACATTGGATAAACTTAGTAAGGACATTAAGTTTGTATGTAGTGTTTCAATGAAGGAAGATTTATTACCGGATGAATTAAAGAAAAAGATAATAGTTTCATGTTAATTAACAAAAAAGCATTTGTACATAGAATGTACAGATGCTTTTTTTAATGTGTCTTACTGTTGTTATTTGTTATTGCCAAATGAACTTATTCTCCCAAATAAGCTAATTGTATATAAACCGCATAAGCCTATAATTGCATATATTATTCTTGATATCCATGTTAACTGACCAAATAAAAAGGCTACGAGATCAAATTTAAAAAATCCTATTAATCCCCAGTTTATAGCTCCAATAATAACAAGTGTTAAAACAAAATAATCAAAACCTTTTGTGTTCATATTTTTTTACCTCCTATATTATCTGCTAATAATTTCCCCTTTTTTTTTGAAATAATACATTTTTTAACGAATTTTTACTTAAGGTTGACTAAACATCAATAATATTAGATAATTATATGTGGTTTAAGGAGAAAGTATATGGCTGTTAATGAAAAGAGAAGAAATATTAAATACAAATCCTTTATAAATATTAATGCCGGAATTGTGATTTTCGGTCTTATTTTGATATATATGTTTGTTAACATTGTAATTTATTTTACAACAGAAAGAACGAAATTCTACGAGGTAACTGCAGGTTCTAATGAAGCTAAAATTAATAATTCATATGAAGGAATTGCAATTAGAGATGAAGTTATTAAATATGCTAAATCTTCAGGATATGTTGATTATTTTATCAGAGAAGGTTCAAGAATTTCCAAAAATTCAACACTTTACAGCATAGATTCATCAGGAGACTTAAGCAACCTGTTATTAAGCGCAAGCAAAGAAAACTCAAAGTTAACAGATGAAAATTTAAATACAATTAAAGATATTATTTATGATTTTACAAATAATTTTGACAATATGAATTTTAGCGATTTATATAGTTTTAAAAGCACTATAAGGGGAACCGTTGTAGATCTGATTAATATGAATTCACTGGAAAAACTGGCAAAAGATAATGGAGAGAGTTTTTCCATTAATAAGGCGGAAGTTTCGGGAATCGTTCTATACAGGGTAGATGATTTTGAGACAATAAAGCCGAAAAAATTAAAAAATTCTGACTATGACAAAAGCGAATATATCGCAGCTCTTTTCTCATCAGGTGACAAAATCACAAAAGGAGCACCTATTTATAAGGCCATTAATGATGATGAATGGAGCATAGCCCTTAAATTTAATAAAAAAGACGTAAAAAAATATAAGGATACTACTAATATTGTCATTAAATTTTTGAAGGACGGATTATCCACAACAGCAAATTTGAAAATCGTTAAAGGTGCAGACGGCAATAGTTACGGTGTTGTAACATTGTCTAAATATGTTGTCAGATATGCAACTGACAGGTTTTTAGATGTTGAGATTGTTGAAACACCTAAAAAGGGACTTAAAGTACCAAAAACATCAGTTACATCAAAATCACTGTATGTTATTCCAAAAGAATACGGAACAATGGGTGAGAATGGTACAAGCATTGGATTTTATATGCAGAATTCATCCCGAAGTAAAAATGAATCTGAAATATATTATCCACCTATAACTATGACTGACGATAAAAATTATTATGTTTCAAAGGCGTATTTTAAGCCGGGAGATGTTATTACTAAAGAAAATTCCCATGCAAATTATGCAATAGGAAAAACCAGAAAGTTTATGGGAGTTTATAACATAAATAATGGATATACAGTATTTGAAGTTGTTACAATTCTGGATTCGGTAGATGAATATCATATTGTAAAAATAGAAGACAATGGGTTAAGCCCGTATGACAGAATTGTGTTAGATGCCTCGAAGGTATCAGAAAACCAGATAATTTTCCAATAGCATTTATTTATTATATTTAACGAAAGGAGAAAATGATGTAGAGATACATCAATGGTTTATTAAAAATGATAGTTGAAAATATAGAACATGTAAGAGAAAACATAGAAAAGGCATGCAAAAAAGTAGGTAGAAGCGTTGATGAGGTTACACTTATTGCTGTAAGTAAGACAAAACCTTACACCGATATAGAGGAAGCTCTTAAATCGGGCACTCTTGATTATGGTGAAAACAAGGTTCAGGAAATGTGTGAAAAATATGAAATCCTGCCAAAAAATATAAGATGGCATATGATAGGACATTTACAGAGAAATAAGGTAAAATATTTAGTTGGAAAAACAGAACTGATTCATTCAGTAGATTCCATAAGACTGGCAGAACAGATTGAAAAGGAATATGCAAAAAAGGGTGAAACAGCCAATATTCTGATTGAGGTTAATATGGCTCAGGAAGAAAGCAAATTTGGAATTACATCACAGGAAACAGAAGAATTAATCAGAAAAATAAGCACATTTGAACATATTAGAATAAAGGGTCTTATGACAATTGCCCCATATACTGATAATCCTGAAACAAATCGTGTATATTTTAGGCAAATGAAAAAATTATCGGTTGACATAAGAGATAAAAACATTGATAATGTTAGTATGGATGTGCTTTCAATGGGGATGACCGGAGATTATCAGGTTGCCATTGAAGAAGGTTCAACAATGGTAAGAGTTGGTACCGGCATATTTGGAGAGAGAAATTATAATATTTAATCAGGTAGGAGAGAAAAATGTCAAAATTTGGAGATAAAATAAGAAGTGCATTTACGGTAGATTATGATGATGACGATTATGATGAGTTTTATGATGACTTTGAAGATGAGAATTTAGATGACATTGAACCGGAACCGGCACCAAAGAAAAGAAAAGTTGAGAAGGTGAAAGAAGAAAAAGAAGAACCTGTACGCAGTTCAAGCAGAGTAAGCAGGGCTTCTTCTAATTATAGAAGTTCTTCAAGAAGTTCAAGAAACAACAAAGTTGTTCCAATGAGATCCAACAGCGACATGGAAGTATGTGTTATTAAACCGACACATTATGAGGCAACAAAGGAAATTATTGATACATTATTAGATGGTAAAGCTGTTGTATTGAATCTTGAGGGAATAAAAATTGATCTCGCTCAGCGTATTATTGACTCTGTTATAGGTGGATGTTATGCATTAGATGGTAATTTACAGAAAATAAGTGGATACATATATCTTGTAACTCCAAGTTCTGTTGATATTACAGGAGATTTTCAGGATGTTGTAAGTGACGCGGCTTCATCAGATTATTCAGCTAATTATCAGTCTTCATATCAGGCAAGAAAAACATATTAAGGTGTTGTATGAATAGAGAAAAAGATGAACATTTTTTAATAAACAGATATATTGAACTTGCAAATATGGCTTATGAGAGAAATATCTATACATGTACAGACTTTTTAAATATGAACGAAATAGATACTTTTAACAGTATCAAGGGTAAGTTACCTCCTGTTAACATTGAGTTTGCAGGAGGTAATAATTATACTGAAAGAAAAATAATTATTTTCGCACCTTTAGAGGCATATTATGAATTTAAGGTGCCCATTGTTGTATTAAAAATTGCACCGGCTAATCCCCAATATGCAGATGTTTTAACTCATAGGGATTTCTTAGGTGCTATTTTAAATTTAGGAATTGTCAGAAGCAAAATAGGAGATATTTTTATAAAAGATAACATTGCCTATGTGTATTGTTTAGAGGACATTGCGAAGTTTATATCGGATAACCTGACAAAAATAAAACATACAATTGTAAAAACAGATATAACAGATTATAAAGATATTAGTGTAACGCCGGATTTCAAGGAAATTATGGGTACTATAGCTAATGTACGGCTAGACAGTCTCATTGCAACGGCATTTGGAAGTTCAAGAAACAGTATAATTCCATTAATTGAATCCGGTAAGGTTTTTATTAACAGCAAAATGACAACCAATAACGGAGCTTCAATAAAAGATGGAGATATAATTTCCGTGAGAGGCAAAGGACGGTTTATATTTGATGGAGTTATAAAGACTACTAAAAAAGGAAGAAATTTAATAAAAATAAGATTATATAGTTAGAAAAGAGGCAACTATGATTAAAGCATTAGAAAATCTATCAGACAGAATAACAGTTAATTATGAAGAAAAGCCATGTTATGACATTGTTTTTTCAAAGGATTTTAGTCAGATTACAAATGAATTGAAGAAACTTAATATAGAAAACAGAAAACTCTGTATCGTTACGGAGTCTAATGTGGGACCGCTTTATGCTGAAGAATTGAGTGAGATAATTAAGCCTTTCTGCAGAAAAGTGATTATACATCAGTTTGAAGCCGGTGAAAAAAACAAAAACGTAAATACAGTAAATAAAATATATGATACATTAATAAAAAATAAATTTGACAGGAATGATTTACTTCTTGCCCTTGGTGGAGGAGTTACAGGAGACATTACGGGATTTGCGGCTGCAACTTATTTAAGGGGAATTGATTTTGTCCAGATTCCAACAACATTACTTGCCCAGGTTGATTCCAGCATTGGTGGCAAAACCGGTGTTGATTTTGAAGCATACAAGAATATGGTTGGAGCTTTTTATATGCCAAAACTTGTGTATATGAATTTATCTACTCTTAATTCCCTTCCAAAAAGAGAATATCTGTCAGGTATGGGAGAAGTAATTAAGCATGGTTTAATTAAAGATAAAGAATATTTTAACTGGCTCAATGAAAATAAAGACAAAATTATTGATCGTGATTATGCAACCATTAAGGAAATGTTGTTTGTTAGTTGCAATATAAAGGGGAGGGTTGTGGAAAATGACCCGAAGGAAAAAGGCGAAAGAGCTTTACTTAATTTTGGACATACAGTTGGTCACGCCGTTGAAAAATTAAAAGATTTCAGCCTCCTTCACGGAGAATGTGTAGCAATTGGAATGAATGCTGCGTGTTTCCTTTCAATGAAAAAGGGATTTATTTCAAAAAAAGAATATGAAAAGGCAGTTGAAACAATAAAAATGTTTGAATTACCTGTTAACACATCAGGAATTGAACCACGTGAAGTTACGGAAGCAACCTTAAATGATAAGAAAATGGATTCGGGAATTATTAAGTTTATTCTTTTAATGGACATAGGTAATGCCATAATCAGCAGGGAAATTGCAAAGGAAGATATATTAAACAGTGCAAAGAGGGTTATTGTTAATGAATAAGAAAAATATTTACAGATTGAAAATAGGCTTTTTTATGCTTTTTCTTGTTGTAGTTGATCAAGTAAGCAAATATTTGGCAAATACTCATTTAAATGGCAAAAATGAGCTGATAATTATAAATAAAGTTCTAAGCTTATATTATTTGGATGGAGGAAACAGAGGCGCTGCATGGGGAATGTTTTCCGGAAAAATTGTCATGTTCATAATTTTTACTATAATTGCAATTTTTGTTATAAGCATTTTCATGAGAAATATTTATGGTCTTATTGTTGAGACGGACAGAAATCTTTTTAGAGGACTTAATGTGTGTATGGCATTGTTAATGTCGGGAGCCGTTGGTAATCTTATTGATCGTGTAGTTCATAATTATGTTATTGATTTTATATATATCAAATTTATTGATTTTCCTATTTTTAATGTGGCAGACTGCTATGTTACAGTGTCATGTGCATTAATTATAATATTATGCCTGTTTAAGGTGAGAGAAGAAGAGTTTAATCAGATTGTTTCTTTAAAATCTTTAAAAAGAAGCAAAAGATAATGGTGTTTTATGAGTGAAGTTTTTATTGTTGACGAAGAGTTACAGGATATAAGAATAGATAAATATTTAAATGAGTTTTTAAAGGATAATTCCAGAACATATATTCAGAAACTCATTAAGAACGGAAATGTTTTAGTTAATGACAATCCATGTAAGGCTAATTATAGAGTTCAGTCGGAAGACAGAATTTCAGTGGATATTCCTACACCGGTTACGGCTGATATTTTACCTGAAAATATTCCTATTGATATTATTTATGAAGATGATGACATTTTGATTGTAAATAAGCCAAAGGATTTGGTTGTTCATCCTGCACCGGGACATTATACCGGGACACTGGTTAATGCATTGATGTATCATTGTAAAGATAATTTATCAAATATTAACGGCGTGCTTAGACCGGGAATTGTACATAGAATTGATAAAGATACAACAGGTGCTTTAATTGTGTGTAAAAATGATTACAGTCATAATTTTATTGCAACTCAGTTAAAGGAACATTCAATTACAAGGGAATACGTAGGGATTGTCTGCGGTGTTGTAAAAGATGATAAAGGGGTTATTGATGCGCCGATTGGTCGTAACAAAATTAAACGAAAGGAAATGTGTATAAATGAATTAAACGGAAAAAATGCCGTTACACATTATGAAGTAATAAGACGATTTGAAAAATATACTTTAATGAAGTTTAATTTAGAGACAGGACGTACACATCAGATCAGAGTTCATATGGCAAGTATTAATCATCCGTTATTAGGAGATGAAATATATAACCATAATAAATGCCCATTTAAGCTCCAGGGACAATGTCTCCATGCAAGAACCATTGGTTTTATACATCCAACGACAAAGAAATATGTTGAGTTTGAAGCAAAGATACCTGAATATTTTTCAAATTTAACGGATAATGTACTTAAATGAGTTTTTATTACCACAATTACCACTATTTTCATAACTTATTATTCGTTAAACTTGTCTTTTGCGAATAGTTGTGTTATTCTATTTAAGACAAATAAGTGAAAAAAAGCGATAAGAATAATACATAAGTGAAAAAATTTTTTTGAAAAAATGTATTTTATTCTTCTGTTTTTCATTAGAAAGAGGATTTATTAAAAAGTACATTATTTTTTACTTTTTTAAATTAATTATTTGAGATTATTTTTATTTCAGGAGGATATTAATTTGAAAGCACAGAAATTATTTAGTTATGTTCGGAGGGCTGTTTCTGATTATAACATGATAAAAAACGGTGACAAGATTGCAGTTGGAATATCCGGTGGAAAAGACAGTCTTACATTATTGTATGCGTTAAATGGATTAAGGCGGTTTTATCCTGAAAAATTTGACATTGTAGCGCTGACTGTTGATTTAGGATTTGAAATACAGAATTTCGATACAATTGAACAGTTTTGTAAGGATATGAATGTAGAATATCACGTTATCAAAACAGAGATTGCTGATATTGTTTTTGAGAATAGAAAGGAAACTGCTCCTTGCTCTCTTTGTGCAAAAATGCGAAAAGGTGCTCTTAATGAAACTGCAAAAAAATTGGGATGTAATAAAATAGCTTATGCCCACCATTGCGATGATATGATTGAAACAATGTTTCTTTCTTTAATATATGAAGGCCGCTTCCACTGCTTCTCACCTGTTACATATCTTGACAGAATGGGACTTACAGTTATAAGGCCTTTAATGTATACACCAGAAGCTGATGTTATTGGTTTTTCGAGAAAATACGAACTGCCAATTGCAAAGAATCCATGTCCTGTTGATGGTCATACGAAACGTGAATATGTAAAAAATCTTGTAAGACAGTTAAACAAGGAAAATCCCGGTTGTAAAGCGCGCTTCTTTAGGGCATTGTTAAACGGCAGTTTTACTTTACCGGAAAATAATTAACTTTATGTGGTTATGTTATTATATTTATGTTTACTATAGGAGAGAATTTTATGGCAAGTAATACTTCTAACAGAAATTATCATGAACAGGTAATTATAAAAAATGAATTAAAACTAAGAGAATTGCAAAAACAACTTCCGCGTTTTTGTGGAGAGTTTTTTAGAGGAATTGATTCTACCACTTCTTCAAGGACGAGGATAGCGTATGGATATGATCTTATTGTATTTTTTAATTATTTAAAAAATGAAAATCTGGATTTTAAAGGCATTGAAATGAGAGACTTTACTTTAGAAATGCTTGACAAGGTAACTGCCACAGACATTGAAGAATATTTAGACTACTTAAAGTTTTATGTTACTGAAGATGGCAAGGAACACACGAATAAAGAACGTGGAATAATGAGAAAACTTGCATGCCTTAGAACGTTATATCGTTATTTTTATAGAAAAGAAAAAATAAAAAATAATCCTGCTTCTATTGTTGAAATGCCTAAAATACACCAAAAAGAAATTGTTCGACTTGATACAGATGAGGTTGGTGAATTATTGGATGAGGTTGAAAGGGGAGATAAACTAACAAAGTCCCAACAAAATTTTCACGCTAAAACTAAAACAAGGGATATTGCTATTCTTACACTTCTGCTTGGAACGGGGATTCGTGTATCTGAATGTGTTGGAATTGATATAAATGATGTTGATTTTAAAAATTCAGGAATAAAAATCAGACGAAAAGGTGGAAATGAAACGATAATATATTTTGGTGAAGAAGTTGAAAAGGCTTTATTGGATTATATAGAAGAGAGAAAATTAATAGTAACACAGACCGAACACGAAAATGCACTCTTTTTATCGTTACAGAAAAGACGTATAGGGGTAAGGGCCGTGGAAAATCTGGTTAAGAAATACTCTTCTCTTATTACTAATTTAAAGAAAATCACGCCACATAAACTTAGAAGTACATATGGCACAGCCCTTTATAAAGAAACAGGGGATATATATCTGGTAGCTGATGTTTTGGGGCATAAGGATGTTAACACAACCAAAAAGCATTATGCAGCTATAGAGGATGAACGGCGTAGAAAGGCAAGAAACGCTGTAAAACTTAGAAAAGATTAGCAAATTTGCCATTTCTACTACTCACTATATTTTTATTTATATTCATTCGAATAATAAGAAATAACAAGATAATTACCGCTGGTGATTTTGTCGGTAGTTAGATTGTTATTTTTCTTTACTTCAGCAATATATTCATTAACAGAAACGTTACTGTTAACAGTATGCTCCTGGGCTATGGAAGTAAGGGTGTCACCAGGCTGAATTTCATAGCTTGTATAATATTTATATATAGGATTTTTTTCTGTATTATTAGCATTCACATTAACAAAACGTACAGATGAATATACAGCGATAAATAACAGCGATATGACTGTGCAGGATAAAATAATTTTCTTTCTACGTGCTACTGTCTTAATTCTTTTTTCACGGATATTTTTTCTTTTTACTGTCTCATTGTTCATTTCAAATTCCTCCTAGAATGTATATTTATAATCAAGAACATTTGTTCGTTTCGACTGATATAATATTATCATTCGAACGAATGTTTGTCAACATTTTTTCGAACAAATATTCGAAAAAATGTTTTAATATTTCTTATAATACATATAATATCAGATTGTAAGTACATTAAATGGGACTTATACTAACATCTTTACCTCTTTAAATGTATTTTTAAACGCTAGATTTTGCTTGCAACTACGGTTGCAAACTTG